>ERZ777003.18-NODE-18-length-275423-cov-56.535128_pt1 | contig 275423 bp, 255 predicted proteins | sample MGYA00374956_ERZ777003 | MGnify/ENA primary metagenome ERZ777003 (study PRJEB29302, sample SAMN06268252) | bioreactor metagenome | isolation source: Joint BioEnergy Institute, California, USA | place: USA:Joint BioEnergy Institute, California, USA | collected... | reverse complement strand
CGTGACATCCGATGGCGACTGGAGCGATCCCTGGTCCGCCGGCAATCGGTCGCCCTGGCATGGGCGTCGTTGCTACGCATGTCACAGACTTCCCGGGTCCGACGGCCTCCCGGGAAGAACGCGCCCGGGTGTAATTCCGGTCCTGGTGCCCCGCGCCAGGCTTGAGCTCGGTGAACACGGAGGTTTGGCATGACCATGGATCGAACCACAGCCGCTTCGCGAATTGACCATCTCGTCGTGATCCGCGAGTCCAGTCGACACAATCGGGAGCTGATGGAGGGAATGATCCTCACAACTCTGAGCAAGGTGCTCGATCTACCCGGAGCCCGGGAGCTCGTTCAGGCGGGACTCGACGTCTTCGACAACCCCAACGAGTACTCGGCAGTCTCCAAGCGCGTAGGTCGTAGCACGATCAGACTGATCGAGCGAGAAGGTGTCCTCTACTTCTATTCGATGGGGTCAGCAGCCGCTAAGGATCTCGCTGACGGCAACGCTTTCGCTCGCGAGCTGGTCGCGGTCATCCGACACTATCGACCCAGGACGGTTTGGGCCGACAGCCTCACCCGCCTGGTCCGGTCAACTCAGGCCATTGGGGAAATTCTCAGCGCACTCGCCGAGAACTGCGACCGAGTCTGCGCTGAACTTGACATTCGTCCCAATACCGCCGATGGCCAGATGTTCTTCACGATCCTCGGGCTGATGGCGGCCAACGAACGAGACAACATCGTGCGGCGCCACACGGCGGGACGCATCAATCAGTGGCGCCGAGGGAAATGGATTCCCACGGCATACCCACCTGGCTATCGCCTCGAAGATGGTCGTCTGGTCCTGGACGACGAGATGATCGAACCGGTCCGACACCTCCTGCGGCTGTTGGCCGATACGTCGTTGACAGCCGCCCAGGTGGTGCAGCGCGCTGCAGAGGTTGGCGTTACCACACGAATGCTGAAGGACCTCTATGGCGCCAAGGCCACGATTGCGAACGCAAGAAACCCATCGGGCGTTCTGAAGACCGTGATGCGTTGGCTCGAGGTCTATGAGAAGGGACGCTACGAGGTCTTGTGGCCGAACCCCTTCCCTGGCGTATCTGAGATCGCGGGGATCGAAGTCGAAGAACTGATCGATTCCTTTAGCGACGCCTCTTTCAGCGACGCCCGAGAACAGGACGAAACAGACGCTCGCTGGGCCCACGACCCTTCTCGCTACAAGTACGGGGTGCTGAGGCTTCCGTACACGGTCGAGCTTCCAGCAGGCGGTTGGGCTGACCAGGCGACGTTCGACGGGATTCGGAAACGCTCCCAAGCCTTCCTTCCAACTGGCGGCTCGGCCCATCGTCTCACCGCCCCGCTGTCTGGGCTCTTCAGGTTTGAAAGCGGCGAGAACGAGTTCGCCCTCCTCGCCCACAGGCGAGCCACTAGATACGTCCTCTTGAAGAGACCCAAGGACCCGAACCGTCGCCACCAGGGATGGGTTAGGGATTTCGGCTCAGACGGTGAGATGGTGGCCATCGTCGACCGATCTGAGCTCCACTCGTCGCTAGTCACCGAGATCGTCAACGCGATCGAACACGGACTTCCGGCGGAGTTGAACAGTTCCCGATTCGTCTCATATGGGGACCTACCGGAGATCAATCAGGTTGACGCGAACATCCGTGCGTTGCGCCAGAAGATCGAGGCCACGAGAGAGAATCTTCGTCGAGCCCGCCACTTCGCATATAGCGCACCGCTCGACGAGGCCGAGGTGTGGGCGAAGGATTGCGAGCGGTTCAGCAGCGAGCTTCGCCGACTGGAGAACGATCTCCAGGTTCTAGAGGAGGCGCGGGCAGAGCCGGTTCTCGAAGACGAGTTCGAAACCAACGCCCAGATGGTCGCGGCAGCCCTGGCGCCGCTTGCCAACACCGACAGGACGGGGCCTCTAGAGCTTCGAGCCGCCCTCAGCACGATCATCGCTGACGAACGAATGTCTGTCTCCCCCACCGCCGTTTCGTGGGAGCTTTCAATTGAGCTTCCCCATCCAGAGGGCGTAGTCAGACTGGGGCCAATCCACGGTGCCGTCCAGAACCTCTTGGAGAGCACGCGTCGTCGTAACGGCACCTCACCCAAGGCTCAGCGCCGGGAACGGGCCCGTCGTCGCGCCGAATTGGTTGCTGCGGGCTTGCCCGAGGATGCCGCGTCCGTTGTGGCCGCCTGTCCTCACCCCGACCTTTGGCAGGTCATCAAAGCCCACCTAGCCGAAGACCCCTACCCGGAATCGGTCGACCGGTCCTGGGCAGCCCACGTCGTCTCCGTTTACGTGAACCCGGAATTTCGCTGGGAACCCGGCAAGTGGCAGATCACCTATCCCATCCGCCAACGAATCCTCGACGCCATAGTGAGTCATGGCGGGAAGGTGCTGCAGAGCGTCTTGGAGAAGGAAGGTTTTCGTGCCGAGCAAGTTCGATATCTCCGGCGCCAAACCAAGAGCCCCACCGGAAGCCCAATTCTCGCTACAGAGGGTCGAGGTGCGCAGAGGACAATCTCGCTCCTTCCCTGCCCTCACTGCGGCGGGCACGCATCAGTCTCCTGTCTCACGCCGGAAACTCAGCCGGGCGTCCTCTGCCCCGATTGCCGACGCACACCAGCTGCGAACTCGCCGATCTTCCCGGAGTGGTACCTGCCGGCTCGCAGGGCGGACGCAGCTGCCTGACCTAGCCGCAGGAACGACGGCGACAGCGTTGACCCCCCGGATGTACGCGCTGGCACGTTCGCCATAGCCAGGAGTGAACGTGACGACTTCCGCAGATTCAGGAGATCATCCCGCCTGGTCGACCAAGCAACAGGCGTCCCCTGTTGCCGTTGTTAGATTTGTTAGTCCACGCCCCGGATCCCCAGCTAACCGTGGGCGGCCTCGAGTACCTGGCCGGGCGTCCGGAACGGCCCAACTGACGCTGGCGCAACCTCGCCCAGTTCTACAGCCCTCCGATGAGGGAGGCGAGCAGGAAGATCTCCTGAGCACACCCCGCTCGCCATTTGAGAGCCTGACGGAGATCTAACCCACCTGATGAAACACGCGCCGCCATGTCACGGGCGAGTTGGATGCCGGACTGCCGAAAGAAGGCGCAGCCGCAGGGCGGCTCGACCAGAGGGGACAGCGCTTCTCAGGGCCCCAAAGCCCCGATCGGAATCACGGCAACCCCGTCTTTCCTCGTGAACCCCACCCCAGACGCAACAATCACCGCAAGCCGGGACGGCTCACCGGCCCGTTTAGTGTCAACACGCTCAGATGCGAACCTGAGCAGGTTCCTGGCCGCCACCTCGATGCCCTCCTCGGTCCCCAGCTCCACCTCGAATGCCGCCCATTCGCCGGACCTGGTGGTGACCACCGCATCCACCTCCAGACCCGTCTCGTCCCGGTAATGCAAAACCTCACCTTCGGAGTGCTGTGCGTACACCCGCAGATCTCGCACGACCAGCGATTCGAACAGCAATCCAAGCATCTCGACGTCCCGCCGGAGGGCGCCAACACTCGCCTCCAACGCCGCCACAGCAACCGACGGGTCGACGAAATGACGCTTCGCTTTTCCCCGGACCCGGGTCCGTGAACGTAGACGGGGGGTCCAGGCCGGCTGGTCCTCGACCAGCATCAGCCGCTCCAGCGCGGCGAGATACTCGATCACCGTGGAACGGTGCGGGCCGTTCCCACCCCCATTGTGCTTGTCCGGCGGCAGTCCGGCGTCCCTGGTGATGACCGTCGTGGCAGCCTCGGTCGCCACGTTTCGCGCCAGAGACTGGATTACACGCCTCACCCGCGCCGGATCACGGCGCACATTGTCCACCTCGTGGATATCGGTGTTGCAGACCTCCCGGACGTAGTCGGCCACCCACCGACTCGCCTCCTCCGGCGAGGCGTCTAGCAGCGCCGGCCAGCCGCCCTTGACGATCCGCGACGCCACGTCGGCAACGCTGAGCTCTGTGGTGACCGTAGGCGGGGGCGCACCGGCAAGCACGTCTCTCAAGGACACCTCCCCAGTCGAATCGCCCGATTCGAACAGGGACATGGTCCGCATCCGCAGCCGCGAGATCCTGCCCGCGCCGCTGTGTCGGGTTATGTCGCCGGGCGGTCTAGCTGAGGCGGTGAGGATGAACTGGCCCGGTGCGCCCGAAATGTCGACCGCCCGGCGAACATGGTTCCAGATCGCGGGCGCGGTCTGCCATTCGTCGATCAGGCGGGGACGTTCCTGGGGCTCCCCCAGGATCAGGGAAGGATCCAGCTCCGCGAGCTGTCGCAGCTGAGGCTCCAAGTCGAGGTATACAAACGAGACAGCCTGCTCCTTCCCCGTCGAGGTCTTTCCACAAGCCTTCGGGCCCTCGATGAGGACGCCGCCGGAGTACTGCAGCCGGTGGCGTAACTCGGCATCAACGACACGGGGGAGATAGCTCAAATGTCACCCCGCATTCGGCACTTACGTTCCGTGTCTGCGGCCAAGCCCATGCCCGACACTCTGCGTTGATAGTAGCCGACATGTTGCGCTAGTCCTAGCCGACGAACCGTGAGCCATCGATCCGAATCTAGGGCATAATTGGCAGACATACTGCGACTTAGTGATCCGACATTTGCGGGCCCGTTGGCATGGTCGCTCCATTCGCCGTCATCGGCGGCCCTTTGAGGATCACGGCAGGATTCTCGCCAGACACCCCACATCAATGGATCTCATGTCGCCGCGTCAGGCGAAGGCATCAGTTGCATCGAGGCTTCGAAAAGCGTCACCTAACGCGTTGGCAGCGAGCGCGTCATCCTCTCGGAAGAACTTCGCGTAACGCTGATAGAGCACGCCCACATGTGCGTGGCCCAGGAAGCGGCTGATGGTGGCGGGCGGGACGTGCTTGCGGATCATGATGGAGGCGGCGAAGTCACGCAGGTCGTGGATCGTGTACCCCTCAACTCCGACCTCCGCGCATGCCTTGTTCCATGCCCTGGTGCGCAGGTGGTCGGGGTCTAACTGTCCGCCCCTGGGCCCCGTGAAGAGCCAATCGTCGTCCCGCTTGCCTCTGGCTCTACGGTTGAGGATTTCGGCCACTTGCGGCGGAACTTCGAGTACGCGGATGCTGGCGTTGGTCTTGGCCGGACCCAGCTCGCCGTATTCGCCGGTGTTGCTGTTGCGTTTGGTGGCCCTCGACCGGGAGTGGCGTATCGACAGGTGGGTGCCGTTCCAATCCTTGACTCGTAGGGCGGCCAGCTCACCTTGGCGGATGCCTGTGAAAGCGAGCACCACGAACGCTTCCTTCGACCACTCCGGAGCCGCTTTGACGATCCGGGCGAACTCCGACGGTGGCAGCACTTCGTCGGGGTCCACCCGACCGTCTTCTCCTGATACCCGGGGACGTTCGACCTTGGAGGCGGCGACGACGTTTCGGTCGACGTATTCGGCTTTCATGGCCTGGTCGAAGGCGAGCTTTAGCTGCGACTTGACCCCCGAAACCGTGTGGTAGGAGAGGCCCCGGTCGAGAAGCTGGTCCCACAAGACCTCCACTTCGGCGATCGTCACCGACCGGATCGGCTTCCGCCACAGCGGCGCGGTGTGCTTGATGAGCGCCTCGTTCTTGTCCCGTGTGGCAGGGGCGCGGTGCTTGAGCGTCGGTTTCCACAGATGTTCGATGACCCATCCGACGGTCACCTCGGGAGGCGGGGCGATCTCCGGCCCTGACGTCCGCAGCCTCACGTAGGCCTGGAACCGCTCTGCCTCTGCCCTCTTGTCGAAGGTGCGGGAGCGGTGACGGCGGCCCGGGTCGTACCAGTGGACCCGCCACCTTCTCTTCCCCGATCGGAGGGTGACCGGCTCAATCCAGCCCGAAGCCGGCACGGAGCAACTCCTCGCCCAGATTCAAGGGCTCGACCACCTGGGCGGCCAGGTAGTCGGCTACGTCGCGTCGCATGAAACGGATCTGCCGCCCGACCCGGAGGTGGCGGATCTCCCGGCGATCCACGAGGCGGCGGACGCCGGTCTTGGAGATCCTCAGCCACTCGGCCACTTCATCGATGGTGAGTAGTTGGTCTGTGGTGCTCATGACCTCGACGGTCCGAGCACCGGGTGGCGTCGCAGCCGCAGTGGCCACCGCATGCCCATCCTGGGCGCGCCAGATCTCGCCAGGACGCGCCAGAGCCGGCACAAGGCCAGCACAAGGGAGTGTGTGGTGACTGAGCGGGAACCCTTGCGGGGAGAGCGATTCCCCTACGACGACCTGTTCTGCGTCAAGGAAGCGCTCTACCCCTGAGCTAAGGGCCCGTTCGAATGGAGGCGACGCCCGGAATTGAACCGGGGTAACAGGTTTTGCAGACCCGTGCCTAACCACTCGGCCACGTCGCCGGCGCTCGCCGTTCACCGACGAACAGCAGCCCCCACCGCCCATGGCGGCGGGGATCTGGAGCGGAAGACGGGATTCGAACCCGCGACCTCAACCTTGGCAAGGTTGCGCTCTAGCCAACTGAGCTACTTCCGCGAGGAGCCATCAGTCTAATCGGCGCGACGGTCGATCAAAACACCTCAGCGGCCGCTCGACCCGAACCCACCTGCCCCCCGGGCAGTGTCGTCGAGCTGGTCGGTCTCGACCCACGTGACGTCGGGTACCGGGACGACGACGAGCTGGGCGATGCGGTCGCCCGGCTCGAAAGTCACCGGCTCATGGCCGTGGTTGACGAGCAGGACCTCGATCTCCCCTCGGTAGCCCGAATCGATCAGGCCCGGCGCGTTGACGACTCCGACTCCGTGTCGGCGCGCATGTCCGCTGCGCGGCAGTACCCATCCGGCGTATCCGGGCGGGATCGCCACGGCGATCCCGGTCGGCACCGCCGCCCTCTCCCCCGGCTGGAGATGCACTCGCACGGCGCTGGCGAGATCCCAGCCCGCGTCGCCCGGATGCGCCTGGGAAGGCACCGGTGCTTCAGGATGGAGGCGGCGAAAACTAATCTGCATGCCAGAAATCGACGTGGGGCTTCGACGGGCGGTCAGCACCACGGAGAAGACGTGATCAACTCTACAACTCGCCGACGGGGGCGTCATGCCGCGGTTCGCCCGCGCCCGGTCGCCGCTCCCCCGCCACCTCGCCCCACGCCCCGGCGGGATTCCGGTGACGAAGTTCGTCTTCCCGGCATGGAGGTCCTCGGCTTCTTCGACCGACCCTACGTGGTGCACGTCTCCACTCCTCCTCGCCGTGTCGCCCGCCCGGTCGTGGTGGCCGAAGCCCCCAGAGCGCCCGCCCTCGACGCCACCTCCCGCGTCGCCGAGCTGTGGGAGACGACCCAGATCGAAGAGAGCGCTCTCGACTGGTGGAAACCCCATGTGATCTCCCGTCGTCGGCTCGGTGGCAGCAGGATTCGCCTATCGGCCGTCATTGGGATCGCCGTCGTGCTGGTGACGGCCGTGGCCGGGCTGCGGGCGTCGCTGCTCGGGCACGCCGAGCGCGTCGAGTTGACGCGGGCGACGATCGTCTCGGAGGCGGCCGCCATCGACTCACTGATCCCCGAGCTTTCCGCGGTCGTACAGGCCCTAGACGACCCCTCGGTACCCGACCTGGCGACGAGCACCGAGGTCGTGTTGTCGGCGGAGTCGGCGGCACGCGCCCTGTTCTCGGCTGCCGGGGCGTTGGGCGAGGACGATGCCCGCATCCGGGCCACAGCCGTCTCCGGCGCCAGCGGCGTCCTCGAAGTGACCTCGACGGTGAGTCGCCTCCTGGCGTACCGGCTGGCCGTGGAAGGGCTGCTGCAGCCGCCGGCGCTGCCCGATTCTCCTGGCAGCCAGGACCTGGCCCAGGTGACGGAGATCGTCACGGGGTGGAGAGTGGACGTCGAGGTGGGGCTGGAAGAGATCACGTCGTCGGTGCTGCCGGCTCATCGCTCCCAGCTCGAGGAGTGGGCGGCGAGCCTCGACGCCTGGCAGGTGGCGTACCTGGACGCGGTGCGCCAGGACGACCCCACCTCGGTGGCCGCAGCCCGGTCCGACCTGGACGCCCAGCTCGAATCGCTCCGGGCGACGATGCGCGGCGAGTTGGGCACGGTGGGCGGCGAGCTCCTGTCGCAGCTCGCCGATGCCTCGGAGGCGATCGAAGCCCTACTCGGAGACTGATTCCAGGGCGGTGAGCTCCCGCTCGAAGTCCTCGGCGCCCTGGAACTCCTTGTACACGGAGGCGAAGCGCAGGTAGGCGACTTCGTCGATCTCCCTGAGCCTCTCCAGCACGGCGCGGCCGATGTCCTCGGATTCGACCGTGCCGCCCTTGGCCGTCATCTCGAGCTCGATGTCCCGCACCAGGGAGGAGACCTGGGTGGCGGAGGCGGGCCGGTCGGCGAGCGCGGCCCCCACGCCAGCGGTGAGCTTGGCGGGATCGAACGGCTCGATGCGGCCCGATCGCTTCCGCACCATGAGCTGGCGCTCACAGCGCTCGTAGGTGGTGAACCGGACCCCGCATGACTCGCACACCCGGCGCCGGCGGATGGCGGCCCCGTCGTCAGCCGGGCGGCTGTCGATGACCCGGGTCTCGTCTGCCTGGCACTCTGGGCAACGCATTTGTGCAGTCAGCCTAACGCCGGAAGCCCGATTCGGCGTAGGCGCAAGGGCTCATCCTGCCGGCTCCACCCCGAAGACGATGAGCAACGCCTCGGGGTCGAATCGGAGTGAATAGCGGTTGCCCAGGTATTCGAGTGAGCCGTCGAGGTCGTCGAGTACCGGGGCGTCCACGTCCAGACCGAGGGCGGAGACCAGCTCGCGGCGCCCCTCAGGGGGAAGGCGGGGCTCGACCACGCCCACCGTGATCCCCAGGGCGGTGAGCACTTCCCGATCGTCGGCGACGGTCCCCGACGGGTCCCCGAGGAAGCTCACGCTGCGCACGCGCCCGTCCGACGTCTCCCCCTGGATACGCACGAACAGCCCGGCAGCGAACGAGAAGCGTCCGTCGCCGACCTGGAGATCGGTCGACATGAGAGTGGAGCTCAGGGGCCGAGCCAACGCATCCCACCGTTCCGCCAGCTGCTCGGGGGTCATGTCCCACACCGACGCCGCGAGGTCCACGGACGTCGACGTGGGCTCGGTGGTGACCGTGGTCGGCGGCTCGGTGGTCGGCGGCTCGGTGGTCGTCGGAGAGGGCTCGGTGGTCGTGGTGGTTGGCTGAGTCGTGGGCGGTGGATCCGTCGACACCACCGGCGGCTGGGGCGCGGGGGTCGTGTCCGCGGTCGGCTCGGGTGCCGTGACCGTCACCCCGGCGACCTCCGGTGTCTGGGCGGTCGTGTCCATCCCGGCTCGAGCGTCCCCGTCGAATGCCAGCGAGAGGCCGACCGCCAAGGCCGTGACCAAAAGGAGCGCACCCAGCCCGAAGACCATGGAGCGCAGGGATGGCGCGGCACGTCGCACGTACGACAGGGAGCGCCGCTTTCGTCCGGCCGCCTCGACCCTCTGGGCGATCGGGTTGGGCCGCTCGGCAGGAGCCTGGAGAGCCGGGCTCGCCGGCCCGAAGACGGGCTGGTCGTCCAGGCCGGTGGCGAAACGCCGCCGGAGGGAGATCTCCTCACCGAGACCGTCGTCGACGTTGGGCTCGAATATGAAGCTCTCGGTGCCGTACCGGAGCTCGTAGGTGCCGCGGCTCTTGGCGGCTACCTCCAAGGAGAGAATGGGCCATTCGAGGATCTCCTGGTTCGGCTCGAGAGCGAGGCGGATGGAATCCGCGTCGAGGTGCAACTCGGCGGACATTCGCTCGCCGTCGATGACGGCATCGCCGCGATACTTCGTCGGCAGCAACACTCCCCAGCCCTCGCCCAATCCTTGCCCTAGGGTGCGGGCATTATCGCGCGGATTCCCGGATCGGGAACCGGGCCGGGCGCCCTAACTGGCGGGCAGGAGTATGCGTTGCCCCGGATAGATGGTGGCATCCTCGAGTTGGTTCAACTCGAAGATCGCGTCGACGACTCGCCGCACGTCGGCCCCATCCGGGGCCACCGATTTCGCCAGGTCCCACAGCGAGTCGCCGGGCTCGACCACATGAGTGACCGGAGGCGGCTGCACCACCTCGGCATCGGCCGAGGTGAGAAGGAAGAAGACCGCGATGACCGCACCCGCCAGGACGAGCATCCTGAGAGCGAGTGATCCGATGAGATCGGACGGGTTGCGTGTCATCGGCCTTCTCTCCTTCTCCCTCGATTCCCGGACTCGGGCTCGGTCGTTGGCCCACCGAGACCTTCCTCCCCAGGAGCCCGCCCCGGATGGAACAGGCGTTCGATACCATACCGAACAGGCGTTCGCCCTGTCAAGTCGAACATATGTTTGAAGCGCGAAATCCCGGCCGCTACAGTGGGAACGTCCGTTCGATCGTCGAGCGGGCGCCGGCCGAGCCGAGGAGGAGACGGTGCCAGAGCTGAGTGAGCGTCAGAAGCAGGTCCTGGAATACATCCGGGCAGTCGTCGCCGAACGGGGCTATCCCCCCTCGGTCCGGGAGATAGGCGAGGCGCTGGGCCTGTCGTCACCGTCCACGGTCCACAGCCACATATCCGCCCTGGTGAAGGCCGGGAAGATCCGCCGCGACCCCTCGAAACCCCGGGCGATCGAAGTCCTCGACAGCGCGCCGGCTCCCGCCCGGAGTTTCGACGACGACCTCCGCGAGGTTCCCCTCGTCGGCCGGATCGCCGCCGGTAGCCCCGTCCTCGCCACCGAAGACATCGAAGAGGTCTTCGCCCTGCCGACCTCCCTGGTCGGCACCGGCCCGGTCTTCATGCTGCGGGTCAAAGGCGACTCCATGATCGAGGCCGGGATCCTCGATGGGGACCTCGTCGTGGTGCGGCGTCAGCCCGACGCCGACGACGGCGACATCGTGGCGGCGATGATCGAAGGCGAGGAGGCGACGGTGAAGCGCCTCTACCGCAGGGACGGCAAGGTGGTGCTGCGGGCGGAGAACCCCGAGTACCCGGACATGGTGTTCGACCGCGACGTCGCCATCCTCGGCAAGGTCGTGAGCGTGTTCAGGAGGCTGCGCTGATCTGGGGCCACTCGCCCCAGAAGACTGCCACCGCCGGCCCGACCAGGAAGGCGTCTCCCTGGTCGAAGAAGACCTGACCGACTCCCCCCGGCACGACCACCGTCACCGGCTCCGTTCTCTGGCCGACGGCGACGGCGGTGGCAGCCACCATGCCACTCCCGCAGGCGAGGGTCTCGCCCACGCCCCTCTCCCAAACCCGCATCCGGATGCGACGCTCGTTCTCCACTGCGACGAACTCGACGTTCGTGCCTTCCGGGAAGGCGGGATCGGAAGCCACCAGAGGCCCCTCCTCCTCCACCGCGACTCGACTCGGGTCGTCGACGAGCGTCACCGCATGGGGGTTGCCGACGCTCGCTTCGTGGAACACACGATCGCCGATGCGCAACATCCCGCCGATGGTCACCTTCCCGACCTCGACGGTGATGGCGTCGCCGTCGACGAGCGCCCTCCGCTCCCCCACCGGCGTGACGATGGAGAACCACTCCTTTTCCTTCTCCCAGCCCCGCATGACGGCGTAGAGAGCGACGCAGCGCAGGCCGTTGCCGCACATCTGCGCGGCGGAACCGTCGGCGTTCCAGTAGCGCATCGTGGGGAAGTCGTCGACGACGAGCAGGCCGTCGGCGCCTATCCCCCGCCGCCGGTCGCACAGGCGCTGGACCAGGTCGGGGTCGGGATCGATGCCCTCCGTGACGACGAAGTCGTTGCCGAGGGCCTCCATCTTCGTGAACTTCATAGGCGGGCCTTTCTGATGACGGTCTCGACGGCGGATTCGTCGTCTCCGTCCAACCATTCGAGTCGGGGATCGCGTCTGAAGAACGTGCGCTGACGCTTCACCAGCCGGAGAGTCGCCCTCGCCGCTTCCTCGAAGCCGGTGTCGGCGTCGATCTCCCCCCGCACCACCGGCAGGAGTTGACGGTATCCGACCGCCTGGCTGGCCGTCGGGCCGAGCCGGGCAGCGAGGCGCTCCACCTCTGCCAGGAACCCGGCGCAGCGCATCTCGGCCAGGCGGGCGACGACTCTCTGCTCGATGTCCCCGACGTCGACCCCGAAGCCCACGAAAGGAAGCTCGGGCCGATACTCGAGGAATCGACGCCGTTCCTCGGTGACGGCCAGCGCCGACGGGGTAACGCCCCCGACGCGCAGCGCCTCGACCGCCCTCCGCACTCGCCGTGGATTGGAGAAATCGACGTAGCGGTGGGCTTCGGGGTCGGCTGCCTTCAGCTCTTCGATGAGGGCGTCGATCGGGTCGCGCTCCACCGCGGCGCGGACTTCCGGGTCGTAGGGGCGGAAGACCATCGGGTCGACCACCGAGCGGAAATGGAGACCGGAGCCCCCAACGATGAGCACGACCCGAGCGTCTGTCCCTTCGATCGCGGCGCGGGCGATACGGCGAAAGCGGGCGACCGTGAACGGCTCTTCGGGCTCGGCGATATCGATCATGTGATGCCTCACCCGCTCCCGCTCTTCGGGCGTCGGCTTGGCGGTGCCGATGTCCATGCCCCGGTACACCTGCATCGAGTCGACTGAAAGGATCTCGGCGCCCACTCGCTCGGCGATGGCCATGGCAAGACGCGACTTGCCGGCTGCGGTGGGACCGACGAGCGCGACGAGCCGGGTCAGACTGGTCTCCCCACGAGATGATGCTGGTACGCCTCGGTGAGCTCGACGTCGAGGAACGTCCCCGGGGCGTACTCGCCGGGTACGTGGACGACCTTGCCGCCGCGGGTGCGGGTGGTGGCCACGGACGGGTCCTTCTTCGAGGGGCCTTCGCTGAGCACCTCGACGGTCCGTCCCACCCACTCGGCGTTTCGTTCGGCGGAGATGCGGTTCTGGGTCTCGACCAGACGCTGGAACCGCTCCTGGACGACTTCGGGATCGACGAACTGGTCGGTCATCTCCGCCGCCGCGGTCCCGGGCCGGGGAGAGAAGATGAACATGAAGGCCGAGTCGAAGCGTGCCTCTTCGATCACCTCCATCGTCATCTCGAAGTCTTCGTCGGTCTCGCCCGGGAACCCGACGATCACGTCCGTGGTGACCGTCAGGTCGGGGATGATCTCCCTGGCCATCGCCAGGCGGTCCATGAACCGCTGCCGGTTGTACCCGCGGTGCATGCGGGCGAGGATCCGGTCGGAGCCGCTCTGGAGGGGCAGATGGAGTTGCTCGCACACCGCCTCGGTCTCCGCCATGGCGAGAGCGACTTCGCGGCGGAAGTCGGCGGGATGCGGGCTGGTGAACCGGACACGGCGAATCCCTTCCACCGCCCCGACCTGGCGCAGCAGGTCGGCGAAGATCGGCCGCCGCCGTCCGCCGATGGCGAGATCACGCCCGTAGGTGTCGACGTTCTGTCCGAGCAGGGTGACCTCGACCACCCCTTCGGCGGCCAGCCGCTCCACTTCCGAGATCACGTCGCCGGGCCGGCGCGACACCTCCGGGCCCCGCACCGACGGGACGATGCAGAAGGTGCAGGTGTTGTTGCAGCCGATCTGGATGGTCACCCACGCCGAATGGGGCTGCTCCCGCCGCACCGGCAACACCGAGGGCATCGCCTCGAGCTCGTCGACGACTTCGGTGATCCCTCCCCATTCCTCGGCATGGTCCATGAGGTCGAGGACCCGGTCCAGGTTGTGGGTTCCCATCACGACATCGACCCAAGGGGCACGTTCCCGGACCAGCTCCCGATCCTTCTGAGCGGCGCAGCCACCCACCACGAGCAACGCTTCGGGCCGGGCGTCCTTGAGCTTCTTGAGGTGCCCGAGGGTACCGTAGAGCCGGTTGTCGGCGTTCTCGCGGATCGTGCACGTGTTGATGAAGATGACGTCCGCGTCTTCGAGGGAGTCCGTGCGGACCATCCCGTCGAGCTCGAACAGCCCGGCGATCCGCTCCGAGTCGTGCTCGTTCATCTGGCACCCGAACGTGCGGATCAGGTAGCGCTTGCCCGAGCGCGTCGGCTTGCGACGCGGTGGGTAGCGCCTCGTCGGCGTCGGAACGGCGGTCACGGTCATGGTTCAGCGAGCGAAATCGGTGGCGCGGAATTCGCGGATCACCGTCACCTGGATCGTGCCCGGGTACGAGAGATCCTCTTCCAGTTTACGGGCGATCCGGCGTGCCAGATCATTCGCCTCCAGATCCGTCACCTCGCCGGGATCGACCATGACCCGGACCTCGCGTCCTGCCTGGAGGGCGAACACCCGCTCGACTCCCTCGAACTCTCGGGCGAGGCTCTCCAGACGCTCGAGCCGGCGGACGTAGGACTCCAGCGTCTCCCGCCGCGCCCCGGGACGCGCCGCCGATATGGCGTCGGCGGCCTGGACCAGGACCGCGAGGATCGTCCGCGGCTCGACCTCGTTGTGGTGGGCCTCGATGCCGTGGACCACCGCCGGGTCCTCCCCGAACCGCCGGGCGATCTCGGCGCCGATGAGAGCGTGTGATCCCTCGACCTCGTGGGTCACGGCCTTGCCGATGTCGTGGAGCAGGGCCGCACGACGGACGGGGGCGGGGTCGACACCGAGCTCGGTGGCGAGCATCGAAGCAAGGTGGGCGGACTCCACCAGGTGATTGAGCACGTTCTGGCCGTAGGAGGTCCGGAACTTGAGCCGCCCGAGGAGTGTCACCAACTCCGGGTGCATCCGGGTGAGACCGACCTCGAGGAGCGCCCATTCGCCGGCGTCGCGCACGCTCTGTTCGACCTCGGCCCGGGCCTTCTCGTACGCCTCCTCGATGGACGCGGGGTGGATGCGCCCGTCGGCGATCAGCTTCTCCAGGGTGATCCTCGCCACCTCCCGCCGCACCGGGTCGAAGGAGCTCACGGAGACGGCCTCGGGGGTGTCGTCGACGATCAGGTTGACGCCGGTGATCTGCTCCAGGTGGCGGATGTTGCGGCCTTCCCGGCCGATGATCCGGCCCTTCATGTCGTCACTGGGCAGAGACACCGTCGAGACGGTGGTCTCGGTGACCACCTCCGCCGCCAACCGTTGGATGGCGGTCGCCAGGATGCGGCGAGCCCGCTTGTCGGCTTCCTCCCGGGCCTTGATCTCCAGGTCGCGCACCAGGATCATCGCCTCGCGACGGGCCTCTTCCTCCACTTGGGCCAACAGCTCTTCTTTGGCCGCCCGGGAGTCGAGCCCGGCAAGACGCTCCAGGTCGGCCCGGGCCGACTCGCGCATCTTCTCGGCGGCGGCCCGCGCCTCGGCCAGCTCCTCTTCGCGTTGGAGCAGCATCCGCTCCCGGTTGGCGAGGTTGGCGGCGCGCTGTTCGAGGGTGGCCTCGCGCTGGTTGAGCCGGCTCTCGAGCGCCCCGACTTCGAGGCGTCGTTGCTCCAGGTTGGCGCTCTCCCGCTCCCGGTAGGCCTCGGCCCTGGCTCTGCCCTCCTCCTCGGCGCGGGCCAGGATGCGCTGGGCCTCCAGCCGCGCCTGGCCGATGGTCTCCTCCGCGACCTCCTTCTCGCGCTGGCGACGCTTGGATGCGACGAAGTTGGCGAGGGCGTAGCCGACCACGGCGGCCGCGACGGCCACCACTGCCGTCAGTATCACCACCTGCCCTTCAGTCATGGTCGACTCCTCTCACACCGTCTCGGTGCCGACGAGGGTCGCCAGAAACGTATGCCGAGCCCTCGCGGACCCGGCACACGTCACGACTGTCGCCTCGTCTGTCGATCACGCAGATGGTGATCTCCCCACACGATCAGTACCGAACAACGGCTCGGCGGCAGGGCCGCCTCAGCAGTTCAGCCTGTATCGGAGGTCAATCCTGACACCTGGAGACGGCCTTTCTTGCGCTTTCAATCGTTTCGCGTACTGGGAAACCCAGCCTAGCCCGAGAGGGTCTCCTAGGGAATGATCGGGAGGGGGGTCAGTCCTCGAGCGCCCCGGGAGCTTCTTCGGCCTCCGTCTCCGGCTCCTCCGAGGAGGAGAGCCCCACCGCTTCGTAGACCTTGGCCTGGAGCTGCATCGCCAGTTCGGGGTTCTCCCGCAGGAAGCGCTTGGCGTTCTCCCGGCCCTGCCCGAGTTGTTCGTCCTCGTAGGTGTACCAGGCGCCGCTCTTCTTCACCACGCCCGCCTCCACCGCGACGTCGAGCAGGCTTCCCTCCCGAGAGATGCCCTCCCCGAACATCAGGTCGAACTCGGCCTGGCGGAAAGGCGGGGCCATCTTGTTCTTCACCACCTTGACCCGCACCCGGTTGCCCACCTGTTCGGCGCCGTCCTTGATGGACTCGATGCGACGGACGTCGAGCCTGACGCTCGAGTAGAACTTGAGGGCCCGCCCACCGGGAGTGGTCTCGGGAGAGCCGAACATCACACCGATCTTCTCCCGCAACTGGTTGATGAAGATGGCGGTGGTCCGGGACTTGTTGAGAGTGCCCGCCAGCTTCCGCAGCGCCTGCGACATCAGCCGGGCCTGGAGGCCGACATGGGAGTCCCCCATCTCGCCCTCGATCTCGGCACGGGGGACGAGGGCGGCCACCGAGTCGATGACCAGGACGTCGAGCGCCCCGGAGCGAACGAGCATGTCGGCGATCTCGAGGGCCTGCTCTCCGGTGTCGGGCTGGGAGATCAACAGCTCGTCGACGTCCACCCCGATGGCCCGGGCGTAGTTGGGATCGAGGGCGTGCTCGGCGTCGATGAAGGCGGCGATGCCCCCGTTGCGCTGCGCTTCGGCGACGATGTGGAGGGCGAGGCTCGTCTTGCCCGATGCCTCCGGGCCGTAGATCTCGACTATGCGCCCCCGGGGGACGCCACCGGTGCCCAGCGCCAGGTCGAGTGACAGGGCCCCGGTGGAGATGACCTCTACTTTGCGCAGGGCCGCGTCGCCCATCCTCATGATGGCGCCCTGGCCGTACTGACGCTCGATCTGAGAGACGGCCATTTCGAGTGACTTCTGACGTTCCACGGTGTTCTCCTTGTCTCTCATGCCGTCCCCTTCGTCGTTTCCTTCCTCTGTTGCGTCTCGCTCCGGCCCTGCGCCGGTCGCGTCGTCGAACCTATCCGGTGCGGGTGACAAATCCTACAGCGAACAGGTGTTCGAATCCAAGGATCACAGGTCGTAGGTCTCATAGACCTGGTACCGGGAGCCCACCGCCGCCATCACGTGGAAGCGGGAGATCGTGAAGCTCGCCCGCCAGCGGTCCTGGACCTCGGTGAGGCGGCGCACGTCCTCCGGCGGGCGCACCCGGGAGATGGTGAGGTGGGGCACGAAAGGCCGCTCCTCCGAGCCCAGGCCTGCCCGGTCGGCGGCGGCGTCGACCGCAGCGGCGAGATCGGAGAGGTCGTCGCCGCTCTCCACCCCCACCCACAGGACGGTGGCTCGGGCCGGCCGAGGAAATGCCCCGAAACCCCGGAGGGTCACCGAGAAAGGGCCCGGGAGCTCGGCTTCGGCGAGGGCTGCGAGCCACCGCTCGTAGGGCACCTCTGCGACGTGGCCGACGAAGCGCAGCGTGACGTGCCAGTTGGGCGGCGGGACTCGCCGCCCCGGCACGTCGAGCGGGGCGAGCCGGTCGGCCAAGGCGGCGACCACCTCCGACGGAGGGACGATGGCGGCGAAGACCCTCCCGGTGGGGATCACCCTCTCCGCCACCAAGCCCCCGTCATCGCCAATCGGGCCAGCTGCAAGGCGGCGGTCGTCGAATAAGTCCGCACGCGTTCTCGGTCGCCGGCGAACGTCAACGTGCGGGCGGCGGCGTCTTCGGGGGTGGCCACCCCGATCACCACGGTGCCGGCGGGCTGTTCCATCGGCTCGGGTCCCGCCGAGCCCGTCACTGCTATCGCCACGTCCACCGCCAGGCGCGACCGCGCCCCTCGTGCCATCTCCACTGCCACCCGCTCGTTGACGACGCCGTGGGAGACGTCTACGCCCAGCAGGTCCCGCTTCAGGTCGTCGACATATGCCACGATCCCGCCCCGGAAGTACTTCGAGGCGCCGGGCAGCGCCGTGAGGCGGGCCGCGACCAGGCCGGCGGTCATGGACTCGGCGCTGCCGATCGTCCAGCCCTTCTCCTCGAGGAGGGCGAAGAGGACCGACTCGATCGTCTCCGAATCGACGGCGAACACGGCCGGGCCGAGGCGCCTGCGGACTTCCTCTTCCATCGGGGCGATGGCGGCGAGCGCCTCGGCTTCGCTCGCCGCTTTGGCCGTGATCCGTACCTTGATCTCTCCGCCTGAGGCCAGGAAGGCGATCGACGGATTCGAAGACTCGAACAGGTCGTCGAGGCGCTCCCCCACCCATGACTCGGGCCGCCCCCATGTGCGGAGCACGCGATTGACCAGCGCTCCTTCCAGCCCAGCGGCACGACGGAGGCGGGGAAGGACCTCCTCCACCAGGAGGTGTTCCATCTCCTCGGGAACACCGGGGATGGCGAAGATCCATTTCCCGGCGTGCTCCAATGCCAGCCCCGGGGCGGTGCCCTTGGGATTGGGGAGCATCTCGGCGCCGTCGGGGTAGTCGGCCTGTCGGAAGTTGGAGGCGGGGATCTCCCGTCCCAGGCGGGCGAAGCGCTCCCGCAGCGCTTCCTCGTAGGTGTCGGAATGGCGCATCTCCCGTCCCGTGGCGGCACAGATCGCCTCCCGCGTCAGGTCGTCGCGGGTGGGGCCGAGCCCACCGGTGATGATCACGGCGTCGGCCCGGCTCAGGGCGAGGCCGATGGCGTCCGCCACCCGTCCCAGGTTGTCGCCGACGACCTGCTGGTAATGGGCGTCGAAGCCGTTCTCGGCGAGGGCGGAGCCGATGAACGCGGCGTTGCCGTTGACGATCTGGCCGAGCAGCAGCTCGGTCCCGACCGCGATGACCTCGATGATCATTGCCCCACCCCTCTGGGCCCTACCCGGATCATTGCCCCACCCCTCTGGGCCCTACCCGGATCATTGCCCCACCCCTCTGGGCCCTACCCGGATCATCGCCCCACCCCTCTGGGCCCTACCCGGATCATCGCCCCACCCGGATCATCACCCCACCACTCGGGCCTCGAGGTCGGTCCCGAGTGCCGCGGTGATCTCGACATCGACCCACTCCCCCGGCCGGCCCGAGTCGAGGAGGATCACCCCGTCGATCTCGGGTGCGTGCCGGTAGGAGCGGCCGATCGGGGTCCCGTCCTCGACCTGGTCGACCAGTACTTCGAGGCGGCGCCCGACCTGCGCCTGGTTGGCGAGGTGGGTGATGTCGTCCTGGATCGACTGCAGATACCGCTGCCTCTCGGCCACCACGTCGGGATCGACCCTCCCCGGCAGGTCCGCCGCCGGAGTGCCCTCCTCGGGCGAGTAGGAGAAGAACCCCGCCCAGTCGAGCTCCACCTCCCGCAGGAAGTCGGCGAGCTCTTCGACGTCGTCCTCTGTCTCGCCGGGAAAGCCGACGATGAAGCTCGAGCGCAGGGCGGCGTCGGGGTCGGCGGCGCGGATGTCGGCGATCAGCTGCCGATAGGCCTCGGCCCCCCCGGGCCGTTTCATGTCCCGGAGGAGGCGTCCGCTGGCGTGCTGCAGGGACAGGTCGAAGTACGAGGCGACCTTGGGGTTGGACACGATCTCTTCGATCAGCCGGGGCCGAATCTCCCGCGGATAGAGGTACAGGAGGCGGATCGTGCGGATCCCCTCCACCTCCGCCACCGATTCGAGCAGGTCCACGATCCCGGGGCGCCGCGGCCCGTCCAGATCCCTCCCGTAGGCGGCCAGGTCCTGGGCGACGAGGACGACTTCGCTGACACCGCCTTCGGCCAGCGCCTCGACTTCGGCCCGGATCTCGATCGGCCGCCGCGACCGCTGCCGGCCCCGGATCAGCGGGATGGCACAGAACGTGCAGGGTTTGTCGCATCCCTCCGCCACCTTCACGTAGGCGTAAGGAGAGGTGGGTGCCGGCCGGGAGACCTGGTGGAGGATGTCCATGACGGGACGCCGCCGGATCTTCACCGGCTGCCAGCCGGTCAAGCGGTCGAGGGTCGGGACCAGCTCGCCGTAGGAGCTCAGCCCCAGGACGGCGTCGACTTCGGGCAGGGCCTTCTCCACCTCGACCCCGAACCTCTGGGCCATGCATCCGAGAACGACAGTCCGCGCCCCCGGCTTGGCGACGTCTTGTGCGGCGAGGATCGTCTCCACCGACTCCCGGCGCGCCTCCTCGATGAAGGCACACGTGTTGACCATGACCACGTCGGCCTCCTCGACGGATTCCGCCCGGGCGTAGCCCGCTTCTGCCAGCATCGCCTCCAGCTTCTCGGAGTCGACCTGGTTCTTGGCGCAGCCCAGGGTGGTCAGGTGGTACGTCGGCCTCACGGCTTCAGACGGCGGTAGCGGCCACGGAAGTACACGAGGGGATCGGTGAGATCGCCCACTTCGAGGGACTCGATGACCCCGACCAACAGCAGCTGATCGCCCAACGGGCGGAGCTCCTCGGTGCGGCACCCGGCCCAGTTCTCCAGTCGCGCGATGCGCGGGCCCCAGCGGGTCTGCTCCACCTCCACCGAAGCGAACATGCCTCCGGGGGAGGGCCGCAGCCCGGCGAACACGTCCGCCAGGTTCGCCTCGTCGGCTCCCAGCACGTGGGCGACGAACCCGCCGGTCTCTTCGGCTGCCTCCACGAAGACCGATCCCGGCCCCACCAGCGCCGCCGCCCGGGCTTCCTCGCCTTCGACGACGACGAAGGACGAGACGGTGATCCCGGCCGGCCTCTCCTGGCCCGACGTGAGGATGGTCACCGGGGACGCCAGCCGCCCGCGCAGGCGGCGCACCGGGTCCCGCAGCTCGATCGGGACGGAGAACGGGTCCTCGAAGTGGATGCTCACCACCGGAATGCTAGGAGCCGACGAGAGGGTTGCTCCCAACCCGGTCAGAGCGGGACCTCCGACGGCCGGCGCTTCTCGAAGACGAGATGGGTCGTGTATCCCGCCGCCTTGGCGGCTGCCACCACCTCCGCGTGGCCCCACGCCGCCTCCTCCGGCACGTGGGCGTCGCTGGCCAGCGTGATCGGCACCCCGGCGGCGTGGAAGCGCTCGAGGAACTCCGGTGCCGGATACACCTCCCGGGCGGGCTTGCGCAGCCCTTGGCTCGACACCTCCACAGCCGTCCCGCTCTCAGCGGCGGCGGAGACAACGGCGTCGTACCAGCCCGACGGATCGACGTCGGGCCGCAAGCCGTACTTCTTGATGACGTCGACGTGGGCCAGCACGTCCACTGCTCCCGACGCCGCCAGCTCCGCCTCCAGGTCGAAGTACTGCCGCCACGCCTCGGCCACCCCTCGCCGCTGGAACTCGTGCAGCGAGTGGGAGGCGTCGATAGCCCAGCCGCCGATCCAATGGACCGAGCCGATCAGGAAGTCCCACGGGTACGGCTCGAGCAGGTCCAAAACGGCGTCGATCGTGTCGGGGAAGAAGTCGACCTCGAGGCCCAGCTTGACGGGCAACCCGGCGTCCTTGGCCGCCACGACGGCATCGACGTAGTCGTCGAGCGACAAGGTCAGGTCGGCCTCCACCATTGCCCGGGACAATTCGGCCACGTCGTCTGGGGTGCCCGGCGCCTCCCAGAACCGACCGAGGACCGGCGCCGCCTCCTTGCAGCGGTAGAGGTGCTCGGTGAAGCCGAGCTCGGTCACGCCGCGGGCGGCCGCCGTCTCGACGTAGGCCTCGATGTGGCCCGGCGGGTATCGACCCTGGGGCACCCCGGTGGCTTCCCCGTCGAAGCCGACATGCGGATGGAGATGGAGGTGGTAGTCGGACACTCGGCCCCATTCTCGCGGATCAGGGCCGCCACGCCTCCACCATGCGACGCAGGTCGGGAGGGCAGGCGTCGGCGAGGAAGTTCCAGGTGTGGGGCGAGATCTCCCCATCGGTCTCCAGGTCCTCGCACGCCCGCTCCACGGCGTCGGCGACCGCGTTGAGCTTCGGATCGATCGCCACGGCCTGGGCTATCGCCTCCCGGGCGCCATCGACGTCTCCTCTGCCCAGGGCCGCGATCGCCTCCTCGACCTCGCTCCGGGCTTCGGTCATGGTTCGCTCAGACCTCCCGCAGGATGTACCGGCGCAGTATGTCGATCCTGGTGTCGACCGTGTCGGGGTCGAGATACCACAGCATCGCCGCCACCGTCGACAGGAGCGGGTTGCCGTCCTGGGGTGTGAAACAGAACCCGACCAGCTCGTTGCCGTTGCGCACGGCCAGCGTGTCGAGGGCGACCACCGTCTGGGACAGGATGCGCCCGTAGTAGCCGTGGTCCCGCCCGAACGAGAACACCTGGTTGGCCGACCGCTTGTAGGTGACCGCCACCCTCGGGTTGGACATGAGCCGCTCTTTGGCCTCGTCCAGGGTCATCTCCTGATCGAGTGTCAGGGAGAAGTGGATCGAGTGCATGTACTGGGTGTTCAGCTTGAGCGACGACGAGTAGAGGTCGAGGTCGTATCCCAGCGTGGCGAACAGCTGATGGGCGTCGCGGGCGTGGTGGGTGCCGAAACGCTCGTCCTTGTGCTTGTCGACCGTCGGGGAGGCCACGAACCCCTCGTCCTGGGAGATGTCGTTGGCCCGCCGGATGCAGAGGAAGCGGCCGTCGACCAGGTGGTTGGTCCCGTCGGGGTCCATCGCCAGCGTCTTGATCAGCACCGAGATGTTGTGCGTGTTGCACGAGACGATGTGCAGGTAGCGGTCGTCTCCCCGCACCAGGGCCGAGTCGTTGATGCCCCGGGCGTACATCTTCCCGAACCCGAACTCGGAGCCCTGGGCCATGAACCCGACCGGGTTCTCCAGGCGCTGATAGATCTCTTCTTTGTTCTGGTTGCCGACGGGGGTGCAGTCGATCACGACCGTCGCCCGCTCCAGCGCCTCCAGCGCCTCGTACTTGGGGCTGTGGCCCAGTTCCTCGAACGCCTGCCGCTTGTCGGCGTCGACCGCCAGGGACGCTCCCCGGCGGATCAGGTCGTTGACTTTGGAGCGCTCGGTGACGAGCGGGGTCCTCTTGTGGAAGGTCACCTCGTCGATGCCGAAGTGCTCCCGATGGTCGGCGAGCAGGCCGATCAGCGGCTCCCCGATCGTGCCGGTTCCTACGACGTGGACGATGTTGGGCATGGTTCAGCTCCTGCGACGTGGCGGGATCGGAAGGGGACGGGTTGGTCCTCGCAACTTACCATCCAGAGCCGGACGCTCCAGGCGCCTCAGAACTGGGCCTCCTCGGTGCTGCCCACCAATGCGAGGGTCGAGGCCTCTCCCCCGCTGACGATGGTGGAGACGGCGTCGAAGTAGCCGGCCCCGACCTCCCGCTGGTGTCGGGTGGCGGTGTACCCGCGCTCTTCCATGGCGAACTCGGCTTGCTGCAGCTCGACGTAGGCGGTCATTCCGTCGCGGGCATAGCCCTCGGCGAGCTGGAACATCGAGGCGTTGAGGGCGTGGAACCCGGCGAGGGTTATGAACTGGAACTTGTATCCCATCCGCCCGAGCTCCTTCTGGAACGAGGCGATGGCGGCGTCGTCGAGCTTCGCCTTCCAGTTGAACGAAGGCGAGCAGTTGTACGCCAGCAGCTTTCCCGGGTACTTCTCGTGGACGGCGGCGGCGAACCGCTCGGCCTCGTCCAGGTCCGGCGTGGCGGTCTCGCACCAGATGACATCCGCGTAGGGGGCGTAGGCCAGCGCCCTGGCTATGGCCTGGTCGAGGCCGGCACGAACCCGGAAGAACCCCTCGGCGGTGCGCTCGCCGGTGAGGAACTCGCGGTCTCGTTCGTCGATGTCGGACGTCAACAGGTTGGCGCCGTTGGCGTCGGTGCGGGCCACGACGATGGTGGGCACCCCCATCACATCGGCCGCCAGGCGGGCGGCGACGAGCGTGCGGATGTGCTGCGATGTCGGAACCAGCACCTTCCCGCCCATGTGGCCACACTTCTTCTCGGACGCCAGCTGGTCCTCGTAGTGGACGCCGGCGGCGCCGGCGGCGATGAAGGCCTTGGTGAGCTCGAACACGTTCAGCGCCCCTCCGAACCCTGCTTCGCCGTCGGCGACGATCGGAGCGAAGTAGTCGACGGAGGTGTCGCCTTCCATCCAGGCGATCTGGTCGGCCCGCCGGAGGGCGTTGTTTATCCGCCGCACGAGCGTCGGGGCCGACGTGGCCGGGTACAGGGACTGATCGGGGTACACCTGCTCGGCGAGGTTGGCGTCGGCCGCCACCTGCCAGCCGGACAAATAGATCGCCTCGAGGCCCGCTTTGACCATCTGCACCGCCTGGCCGCCCGTCATCGCCCCGAGAGCGGCGACGTAGTCCGTCTCGGTCATCAGCCTCCACAGCTTCTCCGCCATGGCCCTGGCCAGGGTGTGCTCTTCCTGCAGGGACCCCCGGAGGCGGATCACGTCTTCGGCCGTGTAGGGGCGCTCGATCCCCTTCCAGCGGGGATCGCTCTCCCAGCTCGCGGCCAGTTCAGCGGCTCGTTCCTCGATGGTCATTTCGTCCTCTCAGTCGATCAGGTCGTAGGCAGGGATGGTCAGAAACTCGACGAATTCCTCGGAGAGGGCTACCTCCTCGAAGAGGCGGCGGGCCTCCTCGTAGCGTCCTTTCTGGAAAGCCTCCGGCCCCACCCGCTCGGCGATCTCGGCGACCACCTCATCGGCGACCCGTCGCACCAGGTCGGCGTCGACCAGTTGCCCGTCGGCCGTGCGGGCGCTGTGGGTGACCCACTGCCAGATCTGGCTGCGGCTGATCTCGGCGGTGGCGGCGTCTTCCATCAGGTTGTCGATGGCGGCCGCACCCGTCCCGGTGAGCCAGCTCGCCAGGTAGCGGATCCCCACCGAGACGTTGGTGCGGATCCCGTCCAGGGTGATCCGTCCCCCCGGGACGTAGGTGTCGAGCAGGGCGGCGGCATCGGGCTCCACGTCGGTCCGCTGGCGGTCGATCTGGTTGGGGTTCTCGCCGAGGACGGCATCGAACTCGGCCATGGCGACGGGAACCAGGCCGGGGTGGGCCACCCAGGTCCCGTCGAACCCCTGGCCGGCCTCGCGCCGCTTGTCGGCGGCGACCTTCTGGAGGGCGGCTTCGGTCACCTCGGGGTCCCGCCGGTTGGGGATGAAGGCCGCCATGCCGCCGATGGCGTGGGCTCCGCGTCTGTGGCAGGTGGCGACGAGGAGGTCGGTGTATGCGGTCATGAACGGGGTCTCCATCGTCACCTGGGCGCGGTCGGGCAGGACCTTGTCGCGGCGACGCCGGAACTTCTTGATGATCGAGAAGATGTAGTCCCAGCGCCCGGCGTTGAGCCCGGCCGAGTGCGGCGCCAGCTCGTAGAGGATCTCTTCCATCTCGAAGGCCGCAGTGATCGTCTCGATCAGGACCGTCGCCCGGATCGTCCCCACCGGGATGTCCAACAGCTCCTGGGCGTAGACGAACATGTCGTTCCACAGCCGCGCCTCGAGGTGGCTCTCGATCTTCGGCAGGTAGAAGTAGGGCCCGGTCCCCGCCTCCAGCGCCTCGCGTGCCGCCCAGAACATGTAGAGGCCGAAGTCGACGAACGAGGCCGCCGCCGGCTTGCCGTCGATGAGGATGTGCTTCTCGGGGAGATGCAGGCCCCGGGGGCGGACCATCAGCGTCGCCACCTCGTCCTCGAGGCGGTACTGCTTCTCGGGTGTCTCGAAGCTGAGGGTGCGCCGGTAGGCGTCGATGAGATTGCGCTGACCCTCCATGATGTTGTGCCACGTCGGAGACGTGGCGTCCTCGAAATCGGCCATGAAGACCTTCGCCCCGGAGTTGAGGGCGTTGATCATCATCTTGCGGTCGACGGGGCCGGTGATCTCCACCCGGCGGTCGCGCAGGTCCTTGGGCGCCTCCGCCACCTGCCAGGCCTCCTGGCGGATGTGAGCGGTCTCGGGGAGGAATCGGGGCATCAGGCCGACGTCGAACTCGGCCTGGCGCTCCCGTCGCATGGCGAGGAGGAACTGCCGGCGTTCCTCGAAGGCGTCGTGCAGGTCTTCGACGAACCGCAACGCCTCGGCGGTGAGCAGTTCCGGTGCCGGTCCAGGGTCGAGGAGTTCGTAGGCCATTTTCCCTCGCAGTCGTTAAGTCGTCAGTATGTTCCGATGCCGTTGACAGCGTCTACGCTTCTTGCCCGAAACTTCAGGCACTCTTAACATAGCGGTTATGTCTTCGCTCGATGTTCTCACCTTCGGTCGCCGTCTGCGCCACCTGCGCAAGGCCGCCGGCCTCACCCTCCAAGAGCTCGGCGAGAAGGTGGGACGTCCCGCCCCCTACCTGTCGATGCTGGAGAACGGGCGGCGCGAACCGAAGCTGAGCCACATCAGCGACCTCGCCGCGGCTCTCGGTGTGGACGTCTCGGAGCTGTTGGCCCCCGAGCCCCCCACGCCCCGGGCCCAGCTGGAGATCGAGCTGGAGCGGATGCAGGCGGATCCGCGATTCGCCTCTCTGGAGCTTCCCTACATCCGGCCCTCCCCCAGTCTGCCCGACGAGGTCCTGGAGCACTTGGTCGGACTGTACCGGGCGCTGGCCGGGCACGGAGGAGTCGAGCTCACCGGTCGGAGCCGCCTGCGGAAGGCGAATGCGGCCACCGCCCGGTGGCTGCGCGACCAGAACGGCTACCTGTCGGACGTCGAGGCGGTGGCCACCGGGATCCTCGAGGCGGTGGGACATCGGGGTGACGGGCCCTTGTCCTCCCGCACCCTCCTGGACATCGCGTCCCACCTCGGCTTCGAAGTGCGCGCCGTCGAGGACATGGTGCCCGGGGTACGGTCGATCGTCGACCACCGTTCAGGCCGGATCTACATCGCCCAGCGCAACGAGCTGCGCACCCGCCAGGCCCGAAAGGCCATCCTCCAGACGCTCGCCGGAAAGCTCCTCGGCCATCGCGAGCCCGCCGACGTGGAGGAGTTCCTGCGGCAGAGAGTGGAGAGCGCCTACCTGGCCGGCGCCATCCTGGCTCCCGAGGGGGCGGTCACCCGGCGCCTGCGCACGGCCATGGAACAGCGCGACATCTCCGTCGAGGACATCAAAGAGGTCTTCTACGTCAGCTACGAGATGGCGGCGTGGCGGTTCGTGAACCTGGCCACCGAGAAGCTGGGCATGCGCACCCATCTGATCGTCACCGGGGCCGACGGCCGGGTCGTCAAGGGCTATTCCAACGACGAGCTGCCGTTCAACACCGATCCCCAGGGAGGGGTGGAGGCCCAACCGGTGTGCCGGTTCTGGGGGGCGCTGCAGGTCTTCGAGTCCGACCAGCGCTTCGACGTGCACGCCCAGTACACCGACACCCCCAACGGCACGTACTTCTGCGTGACCCACATGGAGCCGGACCGCCCCTTCTCGGTAACGGTGGGGGTGCCGTTCGAATCGGCCCAGTGGTTCAGGGACCGCAACACCACCCGGCGGGCACAGTCCCGGTGCCCGGACCCCAACTGCTGCCGCCTGCCCACCCGGGAGCAGGCGGCGAAATGGGACGGCCAGCTCGAGGTGTCGGTGCGGGTCCAGGACCAGCTACTCGGGCGCCTGGCCTCCGACCCGTATCCGAGCCCCCGCGACCGCAGGATCTACGACCTGGTGGAGCGGCACGCGGCCGACTGAAAGGCTCAGTCGGCCAGGAACAGGCCCGGCTCCTCGAGGTTCTCGATCAGCATCGCCATGAAGCGGCGCCCCAGCGCCCCGTCGATGATCCGGTGGTCGTACGACAACGACAGCGGCAGCAGCGGGGCGATCTCGACCCGGCCGTCGCGGGCCACCGGCTTCTCCACCGCTCTGCCCACGGAGAGGATGGCGGTGGTCCCGGGCGGGACGATGGGGGTCCCGAACCCGCCGCCCACGGCGCCGATGTTCGACACCGTGAACGTCTGGCCGGAGAGCTCGTCGACGCCCAGCTTGCGCTCCTTGGCCGCCGACCCGAGACGGGTCACCTCGTCGGCCAGTCCCAGCACCGACCGGCGGTCGGCGTTGCGGATCACCGCCACCAGCAAGCCGTCGGGGGTGTCCACGGCGATCCCCACGTCGTAGCGGTTGTGGACCACCAGCTCGTCGCCGTCGAGGGTGGCGTTGAACTCCGGGAAGGCGGCGAGCACCGGTGTGACCGCCTTGACGACGAGAGCCTCCATGGGGATCTTCCGGTCGTGACGGCGGGCCAGCGCCTTGCGGAGGTCGATCAGGCGGGTGGCGTCGACTTCGTCGAAGGTCGTGACGTGGGGGATCGTCGTCCACGACTCGGTCATGTTGGCGGCGATGGTCCGCCGCAGCTTGCTGAGCGGGCGCCGCTCCGAAGGTGGCCGCGCCCCCGCCGGAATCGTTCGCTGGGCGGGCTCGGGCACCGGGGGCACCGGCGTGGGCTCCGGCTGTGGCTGGGCGCCGTCGGCGGCGGCGAGGACGTCCTCACGGGTGATCCGCCCCTCGGGCCCGGTGCCGGTGATCGTGCTCAGGTCGACACCCAGCTCCCGGGCGAGCTTGCGGACGACGGGCAGCGCCTGCACCTTCGCCGCCGGCTTCTCGGCGGCCTCGGTCCGCGAGGGGAGCACCTCGGCCTCCGACGGCAGCGTCCCGACGATCGGCGCCGGCTCCTCGCTATCGGCCGACTCGGCAGCCTCCTCGGAGACCTGTGGCTCCTCGGCCGGCGGCTCGGCCGCCGGGGCCTCCTCACCTGGGGCCTCGCCGCCGGGGGGCCAGGTCTCTCCCTCCTCGCCGATCACGACCAGGACGTCGCCGACCTGTATCACCTCGCCTTCGGCGGCGCCGTGGTGGAGCACCACCCCGGCGTATGGAGAGGGGATCTCGACCACCGCCTTGTCGGTCTCGACCTCCACGACCGTCTCGTCCATCCCCACGTATCCCCCGACCGGGACGACCCAGCGGACGATCTCCGCCTCGGTCAGCCCTTCGCCGATGTCGGGAAGCCGAAACTCATGCGCCATTCACGCCTCCAGCGTCTTGCGTGCCGCGGCGACGATCCGTTCCACAGAGGGGAGGTACTGGTGCTCCGAGCGCTTCAGCGGGAACACGCTGTCCCACCCCGTCACGCGCAGGACCGGCGCCTCCAACGAGTACAGGCAGTGCTCGGCGATGGTCGCCGCGATCTCGGCGCCGAAGCCCGCCGTGCGGGGCGCCTCGTGGACGATCACCGCCCGGCCGGTCTTCGAGACCGAAGCCGTGACCGCCTCGGCGTCGAACGGCACCAGGCTGCGAACGTCGATCACCTCCGCCGAGACCCCGTCGTCTGCCAGCCGGTCGGCGGCTTTCCTCGTCTCGAGCATCATCGCCCCCCAACTGATGAGCGTGACGTCGGCCCCCTCCCGCTCGACGCGAGCCCGGCCGATCTCCACCTCGTACCAGCCCTCCGGCACCTCTTCTTTCACCGCACGATAGAGGCGGATGGGCTCACAGAACACGACCGGGTCGGGGTCGGCGATCGCCGCCAGGAGCAGCCCCTTGGCGTCGTACGGGGTGGAGGGCACCACCACCTTGAGCCCGGGGGTGTGGGCGTATATCGCCTCCGCCGACTCCGAGTGGTGCTCGGCCGCCCCGATCCCTCCCCCATAGGGGATGCGGATCACCATCGGCGCGGTGAACCGGTGCTGGGAGCGATTCCGGATCCGGCTGACGTGGCTGATGATCTGGTCGAAAGCCGGATACGAGAAGCCCATGAACTGCAACTCGGCGACCGGCCGCATCCCGCCGACCGCCAACCCGAAGGCCACTCCGATGATCCCCGACTCGGCCACCGGCGTGTCGACGACGCGGTGCTCTCCGTACTTCTCGGCGAGCCCGTCGGTGATGCGGAACACGCCGCCGGTGCGCCCGACGTCCTCACCCATGATCATCACGTGGGAGTCCTTCTCGAGGCCCACGTCCAGGGCGTCGTTGAGGGCCTTCGCCATCGTCAGGACTCTCATCTCAGGCCCTCCACGAGCTCACGGCGCTGCGCCTCCAGATGCGGCGGCAAGGTCTCGAACATGGCGTCGAGGATCTCCCCGGGGCCGAGCGGCGGCATCGACTCGGCCAGCTCGATGGCCCGGTCGATCTCCGCCTGCGCCTCCGCCTCGATCGCCGCCTGCCACTCATCGTCCCAGGCACCGTGCTCCGAGAGGTAGATGCGGACCCGCTCGATCGGGTCCCGCCTGGCCCATTCCTCCACCTCCGCCGGGTCCCGGTAGCGGTTGGGGTCGTCGCTGGTGGTGTGGGGGCCGCGACGGTAGGTGACGGCCTCGATCAGTGTGGGCCCTCCCCCGCTGCGGGCCCGGTCGGCGGCTTCCTTGACCGCCTCGTAGACGGCGAAGAGGTCGTTCCCGTCCACCTGGATCCCCGGCATCCCATAGGCGATCGCCTTCTCGGCGATCGTCGCCGACTTGGTCTGGCGTTCCCGGGGCAGCGAGATGGCCCAGCCGTTGTTCTGGCAAAGGAAGATGCAGCCGACCTCGTAGACGGCTGCGAAGTTCATCGCCTCGTGGAAATCGCCTTCCGAGGTCGCGCCGTCGCCGAAGGACGTGAGGGCGATGCGGTCGGTGCCTTGCAGCTTCTCCGCCCAGGCGAGGCCGACGGCGTGGACCATGTGGCCGCCCACCGTGATCGAAGGCGGCATCACCGGGACGTGCTCGGGCGGTGATCCGCCGCGCTCGTCGCCGGTGCGGCCGGCGAACAGCAGCTCCCACGGGTAGCCCTGGGCCCACATCAAGGCGGCGTCACGGTAGGTGGCCACCACCCAATCGTTGGGCTCCAGTGCCGCCGCCGCCCCGATCTGGGCCGCCTCCTGGCCCTCGAACGGGGCGTAGGTGGCGAGGCGGCCCTGCTTCTGGAGTGCCATGCCCTTTCGGTCGTAGGTACGGGCGAAAACCATCGCCCGGTACAGACGCCGCGTCAGTTGGATGTCGAAGGGCGCCTCGCCAACGAGTCCGCCACTCGGCGTCAGCCTCTGGCGCACGTGTTCACCTCGAGATCTCGGTTCCCAGCCATCGGGCCGGAGAGTAGACGTGTCAGGCATCGACGGATTCGCCCGCCAGGTACTCCTCGAGTTGTTCCTCGGTCATCAGGACCTCGCGAGCCTTCGACCCCTGCGACGGGCCCACGATCCCCCGGTTCTCGAGGATGTCCATGATGCGACCCGCCCGGGCGAAGCCGATGCGCAGCTTGCGCTGCAGCATCGACGTCGAGCCCAGCTGGCTGCGGACGACCTCGATCATCGCCCGCCGCACCAGCTCCTCGTCCTCGTCGTCCTCCTCGGCGGCGCGGGCTGCGGCAGCTTCGGCGGCGGCGAGGACCTCCTTGTCGCGGTACTCGGCCTCGCGCTGGGCCTTCACCCACTCGACCACCGAGTGCACCTCTTCCTCGGAGACCCACGCGCCCTGGATGCGCTGGGGACGGGGCTCTTTCGCCGTGACCACCAGCATGTCCCCCATGCCGATCAGCTTCTCGGCGCCGGCTCCGTCGATGATCACCCGGCTGTCGGTCTGGGAGGCGACGGAGAACGCCAGGCGAGAGGGGATGTTGGCCTTGATGACCCCGGTGATGACGTCTACGGACGGCCGCTGGGTGGCGATGACCAGGTGGATGCCCACGGCACGGGCCATCTGGGCGATGCGGACGATCGCCTCCTCGACCTCCCGCCCGGCGACCATCATCAGGTCGTTGAGCTCGTCGACGATCACCACGACATAGGGGAAGCGGTCGAAGCCCTCGGGGTCGAGCTTGCCGGCGTCCAGCTTCTCCCGGTACCCGATGATGTCGCGGACCTTGGCGTCGGCGAGGAGGTCGTAGCGGCGCTCCATCTCCGCCACCGCCCACTTCAAGGCGTCGGCCGCCTTCTTGGGGTTGGTGATGACCCGGGTCAGGAGGTGCGGCACCCCGTTGTACTGGCCGAGCTCCACGCGTTTGGGGTCGACCATGATCAGGCGCACGTCGTCGGGGGTGGTCCGCATCAGGAGCGACGTGACGATCGAGTTGATGCAGGACGACTTGCCGGCCCCGGTGGCGCCGGCGATGAGCACGTGGGGCAGCTCCGCCAGGTTCAGGAGCTTGGGGCGGCCGCTGATGTCCATGCCGAGGCCGACGGTCAGCGGGTGGTCCGCCGCGGCCGCCTCCGGCGAGCGGAGGATGTCGCCCAGGGTGACCATCCGGCGGTTCCGGTTGGGCACCTCCACACCGATCGCCGACTTGCCGGGGATCGGGACCAGCAGCCGCACGTCGGGCGTGGCCAGGGCGTAGGCGATGTCGTGGGACAGGTTGGAGACCCGGTTCACCTTGACGCCAGGCGCCAGCTCGATCTCGAAGCGCGTGACCGTGGGCCCCGGGACGATCTTGGTCAGGGTCGCCTCCACCCCGTGCTGGTGGAGGGTGTCCTCCAGCTGACGGGCGGTCTCCTCCAGCACGCGCTTGTTCTGTTCGCCCCCGCCGCCCAGCTTGAGCAGGTCGAGGGGCGGCAGCGCGTAGCCGGAGGGGGTGGTGGCCGGCTTCATCGGCGGGGTCTTGGACTTCTTCGGCTTCGGTTCCGGCTGCGGCTGCGGCTCCTCGATGACGAGCTTCGTCTTGGGAGGCTCGATCGGCTTCGGGGCGGGCCGGCGGCGAGGGGCGGCGTGGCGGCCGGAAGCACCTGCCTCACGCTCCGAGCCTAGGTCGGAGGCGAGCCGGCGCAGTGAGCGGCCGAGATCGGCGATGCCCGCCACCAGCTCCTTCACCGACGTGCGTGTCATGACGAGGACTCCGACCGCGACGATCGAGGCCAACACCACGAAGGCTCCCCACATGCCGAGGATGCGGGACAGCGGGAACGCCAGCAGCGCCCCGACCGCGCCACCCCGGCGCTGCACGAGCTCCAGGTCCTCGGCGAGCGACACCCGGCCGGTCAGAAGGTGGAAGAGCGCTACCGTGCCGATGTAGGTGGTCATCACCCCCACGACGAGGCGCCCCGCGCCTTCGCGGGGCTTGCCGGCGATCAGCGCCCAGCCGATGCCCGCCAGCGCCACGGGCACGAGGTAGCGCCACACGCCGAATAGGAAGCCGGCGGCCGTCTCCAGCCCCCGGCCCACCGGACCGGCCTGGTCCATGAAGCCGAGGACGAAGAGGATGGCGGCCACGATGAGCACGACCCCCCAGACGTCGTCGGCTTGACGCCCGAGGAGGCGGCGCGCCCACTCACGGAGACTCGCCAGCAGTGGAGTCCGGGCCCGCGTGCGGGCGGCGCGGCGCTTGTTTGCGGTTCTGTTCTTGGGTGCCACCCGTTTCCGCCCTGATGCCCCCCGGCGGGTGGATTTCCGGGATGGCATGGGAAAAGCACATTAGTGACGGCGGCGCCCTCCGCCAACGATGCTCCGGGCGAACCCGGCGGCGCCTATTCGGCGCCGGTTCTGACCGCCACGTCGCGGATGCCCAACCCGATGAGGATGAAGATCACCCCCATGCCTGCGGCCATCGCCGCCACCCCGAACGCCACGATCGAGGTGAACAGCGACGCCTGGAGGAACGACGAGTTCATGGCGGTCTCCCGCAACGGGTCGTCGCGGTCGAGCTCGGCGTAGGTCTTCCCGCCGGTCGCCTCCAGCGTGTGCTTTTGGATCACCCGCGCCTGGCAGTAGGCGGTGAACGGGTCGGCCACCTGGCGACCCGGCAGGCAGGCGTCGTCGGGGGTGGTGATGCGTTGCTCTGCCAGGGTGTTCGAGACCATCAACCACGTCCCGGCGCCGCCGGCGATGAGGAGGATCCCCAACACGATGGCGCCGACCGAAGCTGCCTTCCGCATGTCGTGTCCCTTCTTGGATGCTTCTCCGACAACGCTAACCACACTCGAGTCGTCTACGGCGTCACAGCTGGAAGACGATCGGGATGATCACCGGCTTGCGGGCGACCTCCTGGCGGATCACCCGCGCCGTGGCCTGGCGGACGAGCCGCTGGATGCCCGAGATGGAGTCCTCGGCCCCGTCGATCCCCTCGGCGACGGCCTGGCGCACCGCCTCCGCCGCTTTGCCCAGGACCAGCTCGGGGTCGTCCATCAGGCCGTGGCTGTCGAGCTCGGGGCCGAAGACGATGTTGGCGTCCCGGTCGATGCCCACGGTGACGACCACAACGCCTTCGTCGGCGAGGTGGCTGCGGTCCCGCAGGACGGCGTTCTTGACGTCGCCATAGCTGGCCCCGTCCAGGTAGACGTACCCCGCCGGCACCGCCTGCCGCTGGACCTTGGTGACCGGCCCGTCCAGGATGACACGGTCGCCGTCCTCCAGGACGTCGACCTCGGGCACACCCATCGCCCGGGCCAGCTCGGCGTGGGCGAGGAGGTGCCGGTACTCGCCGTGGACCGGGACGAACGCCTGGGGCCTGATCACGTTGAGGAACGTGAGGAGCTCGTCGCGGGCGGCGTGGCCGGAGACGTGCACCGGGGCGTTGCCGCCGTGGACCACCCGGGCCCCGAGCCGCAGGAGGCGGCTGATCACCTTGGAAACGGCGGTCTCGTTGCCGGGGATCGGCTTGGCGGAGATGAGGATCGTGTCGCCTTCGCCCACCTCCACGAACTTGTGGCGACCCCGGGAGATGAGCGACAACGCCGCGAAGGGCTCACCCTGGGACCCGGTGGTGATCAGCAGCTGCTTCTCCGGCGGCAGCTCCAGCAGCTCACGGATGTCGACCACCCGGTCCTGGGGCAGGTCGAGGACGCCGTGCTCGACCGCCACCGTCGTGTAGCGGTGCATCGACCGCCCGAAGAAGGCGATCTTGCGGCCCGCGGCGATCCCGGCGTCGACGATCTGTTGGACACGGTGGACGTGGGACGAGAAGCAGGCGGCGATGACCCGCCCGGGCGCGGAGGACACGACGTCGGCGATCGGCTCGCGCAGCGACGATTCCGAGGGCACGAAGCCGGGCACCTCGGCGTTCGTCGAGTCGGCGAGCAGGAGCCGGACGCCCTGGCGGCCCAGCTCGGCGAAAGCCGGCAGGTCGGTGGGCTGGGAGTCGATCGGGGTGGGGTCGAGCTTGAAATCGCCGGAGTGGAGGACGATCCCTTCGGGCGTGTCGAAGGCGACGGCGGTGGCGTCGGGGATCGAATGGCTCACCCGGATCAACTTGAACCGGAACTTCCCGTGCTTCCGCCACTCCCCCAGCGGCACCGGATGCAGCTGGGGGGTGATCCCCAGCTCCTCGATGCGGCCCCGGGCGAACTCGAGCGCCAGACGCGACCCGTAGACGGGGACCTCGATGTCCCGCAGGAAGTACCCCAGCGCCCCCATGTGGTCCTCGTGGCCGTGGGTCAGGACCACGAAGTCGATGTCCTCGCGGCGTTCGAGCAGCCACGACCAGTCGGGGAAGACCAGGTCCACCCCGAGCATGTCCTCCTCGGGGAACATCAGCCCGCAGTCGATGAGACAGATGCGGCCGTCGACCTCGAGCGCGGCGCAGTTGCGCCCGATCTCGCCGAGACCGCCCAGAAAGGTGACGGATACAGCCATCAGCCGCCGACGACGGGTCGCAGGTTCGCCATCGCCTTCTCGATCGCGGCCACCGTCTCCTGGGAGGCGGGGACCAGCGGGAGGCGTGGTTCACCCACCGGTTCCCACAGCGCCGACATCGCCGCCTTGACCGGCTGCGGGTTGGTCTCGAGGAAACACGCCTCGCACAGCGGCAGGAGCGACAGGTGCAGCTCCCGCGCCCGGGTGTAGTCGCCGGAGGCGGCGGCGTTCACCATCTCCGCCACCTGGTCTCCGGCGAGGTGGCTGACCACCGAGATCACGCCGACCGCCCCCACCGCCATCATCGCCAGGGTGTATGAGTCCTGGCCCGAGTAGACGGCGAGCTCGGGCACCTGGGCGACGGTCTGGGAGGTGAAGTCGATGTCCATCACCGCGTCCTTCGTGGCCACGATGCGGGGATGACGGGCGAGCCGCTGCAGGGTGCCGACCTCGATGAGGCGGCCGGTGCGCCCGGGGATGTTGTAGATGATCACCGGCACTTCCGACGCGTCGGCGATGGCCTCGAAGTGGCGGACCAGCCCTTCCTGGCCCGGCTTCGAGTAGTAGGGCGTCACCGCCATGATGCCGTCGACCCCGGCCTCCACCGCCTTCTTCGTCAGCTCGACCGACTCGGCGGTGTCGTAGGTCCCGGTGCCGGCGACGACTTTCGTGTCCCGGTTCTCGACGGCCTCCACGACGGTCCGGTACAGCGCCAGCTTCTCCTCGGTGCACAGCGTCGGCGACTCGCCGGTGGTGCCGGTCACGACCAGGCCGTCGGAGCCGTGGTCCGACAGGTACCGGGCCAGCCGCCAAGCTCTCTCGTGGTCCACCTCACCCGTCTCTGTGAACGGGGTGATCATGGCGGTGAGGACTCGACCGAAAGGTGTTGACTCAGACATCACTAGCCCCGGGTCGCGGATCTGAGGGCAACTCCCACGTTACTCACCCTCGGTCGGATCTCCGGTTCCTCCCAGTTCGAACAGTGTCGGAGAGCCTGCCAATCTGGGCGGTGGCCGCCCGAAGAGGAGGATCCGTGGCCAAGCAGTACGACAGTCCCCCCGACCTCACGATCGACCTCGACACCAGCTACACCGCCCGCCTCGAGACCAACCTGGGCGACGTGGTGATCGAGCTCGATGCCGCCCGAGCCCCGCTGACGGTCAACAACTTCGTGTTCTTGGCCCGCGACGGATTCTACGACGGCGTCATCTTCCACCGGGTGGTCCCCGGGTTCGTCATCCAGGGCGGCGACCCGACGGGAACCGGACGGGGTGGGCCCGGGTACCGGTTCCGCGACGAGCTCGAGGGCGAAGGGCGCTACACGCGGGGGACGGTGGCGATGGCCAACGCCGGCCCCAACACCAACGGCTCCCAGTTCTTCATCTGCCTCGAAGACGTCGGCTTGCCCCACGCCTACACGATCTTCGGCCGGGTCACCGAGGGGATGGAGACGGTGGACGCCATCGCCTCCCTGGAGCTCGACGGCGAGCGCCCGGTGGAGGACGCGGTCATCCGCACGGTGGAGATCGTCGAGGGCTGATCAGCCGGCGACGAAGCGGTCCAACTCTCCTTCCGCGAAGGGGCCGACCGCGCCCATGACCAGCGGCCCGGTCATCACCTCTGCCGCCACCGCCTGGATGTCGTCGAGGGTGACGGCGTCGATCAGCGCCAGGCGCTCGTCGACCGAGTAGTGGGGGGCGCCGGTGAGCTCGTCGCGTCCCAGGCGGACCATGCGGCTGTTGGCATCCTCGAGGGAGAGGGCGAGGCCGCCGCGCATGGCGCCCTTGGCGCGCTCGAGCTCGTCAGCGGTGATCCCCTCCTTCACCACCTTGTCGATCTCGGCGAGGATGAGCTCGAGCGCCGTCTCCGCCTGGGCGGGGGTGGTCCCCACGTACACGCCCCAGGCGCCGGCGTCGGCGTGGGACATGCGGAAGCTGTAGACGGCGTAGGCGAGGCCGCGCTGCTCGCGGATCTCGTCGAACAGACGCGAGGACATTCCTCCGCCGAGGACGTGGTGGAGGACCTGGAACGCCCAGCGGCGCTCGTCGGCCCGGTCGATCCCCTGGCCGCCGATGACTATGTGCGCCTGCTCGGTGTCACGCTGGACCAGGCGCACGTGGGGCCGGGGCGTGACCGGGGCGGAGTCGTGGTCGGTCGTCTCGCCCTCCCACTCGCCGAAGATGTCGTCGACGAGCTTCACGACCTCTTCGTGGTCGAGGGACCCGGCCATCGCCACCACCGTCGACGCCGGGGTGTAGCGTCGGCGCCAGTAGCCGGCGATGTCGTCGCGGCTCATCGCCCGGATCGACTCCCGGGTCCCGAGCACCGGCCGCTCCAGGGGATGGCCCTCGAAGACCGCCTGGGTGAACTGCTCGAACGCCACGTCGGAGGGGTCGTCCTCGTTCATGTTGATCTCTTCGATCACCACGGACCGCTCGGCGTCGATGTCGCGCTGGCGGAACGCAGGTCGCTGGATCATCTCGGCGAGTACGCCGAGGCCGGTCGGCAGGTCCTGGTCCAAGAGGCGCGCCCAGAAGCAGGTGTAGTCCTTGGAGGTGAAGGCGTTCGACTCGGCTCCGATCGAGTCGAAGGTCTCGGCGATGTCTCGCGCCGTCATGGTCTCGGAGCCCTTGAACAGCAGGTGCTCGAGGAAGTGGGAGGCACCCGCCTCGCTGGGGAGCTCGTCGCGAGTGCCGGTGTCCACCCAGCAGCCCACGGCGACCGACCGGAGGGAGGGCATCTCCTCGGTGATCACGCGGAGGCCATTGGGGAGGACGGTGAGGTCGTAGTGCATATCGAGGATTGTACGGGGGGGCCGATGTTGGCCCCACTCCCGCTACGGCGGCGGTGTGGGAAGATGTGAGGCTGTGACTCAAGACCGCCGGCCGACCATGCTCGAGAGCCTTCTGCGGCCCGAAGACCGGGCCGTGGAAGCCGTCGTCGCCCGCTATCAGCGGGTGGCCCCGGCGATCACCCGCTTCGCCCGGTCGCTCTCCGGCAACCAGGAGCTCCTGGTGCGGCTCGGCTCGGAGCCGTCGTCGTCGCCCACCGAGATCGTCTGCGACCCACGCGTCTTCCAAGCGGCGTACAACCGTAACGCCCCGGTCACCCCCGACGAGGTGGCGCTGGCGTCGGCGCTCCACGAGGTCGTCCATCTCGTGTCGACGGACCTGGACGAGCAGCGCCCGATCCCTCCCGACTGGCCCCGCATCACCGAGGACCCCCTCCCCGACGAGGAGCTCGACCTGCTCACCGCCCTCGAGAGGGCGGGCGGCCCTGTCGCCGAGAAGTTCTTCTTCGCCCTCGAAGACGCCCGCCAGGAGTGCCAGGGCCTGCGCGCCTACCCGGGCGCGCGTTCCGTGCTGGCCGACCTGTACCGGGCGGCGTTTCCCTCCGCGGTCGCCAACTCCGGCCCCCTCAGCCAGTTCGCCCTCGGCTGCTTCCTGATCGTGGGCGACTACCTCGACCGGGAGGTCCTGGAGAAGCGGTTCGAGGCTCGGGCGGCGGTGGCGTTGGACGACGCCACCGAGCTCCTCCGCGAGGCGGCGGAGGCCACCGACCCCTGGGAGATCGGGGGGATCGCCCTCAAGCTGACGGCCATCGCCCGCGCCCACGACCTCCTCACCCAGCCGCCGCCGCAGGCGACCCCCTCCCAGAAGAGGTCGGCGGAGAAACACGACGCCGAGCAAGCCGCCCAGGGCGTCGACTCGGTCCGGCTCCTCTCCCCCGTCCTCCAAGACAGCGAGTCCTACCAGCAGACCCGCCGGGCCGCCCACGCCCGCTCCGGCGAGTCCGACCGCAAGGGCGCCGCCGAGACGGCCCAGGACGAGTCGACCGACCAGCTGCTGCGCGTCAGCCAGGCTCCCCGCGTCTACCTGCCGACCGGCCAGTCGGGCCCGCTCATCGTCACCTCCGTGCCGGACGCCTTCTCCCGATTCGCCCCGCAGGGCCGGCGGGCTCTCGCCGAGGCGGCGGCGCGGTGGGGAGTGGCCCAGCGTGACGTGTCCGGCGAGCTGTTCCCGCTCTTCGTCGCCAATCAGCGCCGCGGGCTGCGGTCCGGCTACGACCAGGGCGACATCTCCCCCCACGCCGCCCTCTTCATCGGAGCGGGCCTCTATCAGCGCCTGTACGAGCGCCGCGCCGCCCGCACCCGCCGCACCTACGCGGTGAGCCTGCTCGTCGACGCCTCCGCTTCGATGCTCATGGCCCGTCCCGTGACAGGCCCCAGCTCGGGCCGGGAACCGGCGATCACCCGACCGTGGGGGATGTCGGCGGCCCTGCTCGGGGCATGGACCCTGGCCCGGCTCGCCGACGAGCTCCAGATAGACTTCGAAGTCGCCCTGTTCAACCGGGGATTCGCCGCCCGCCCGGGCGACAGCGAGTGGTCCTACAGCCGCAGCCGTTCCGCCGCCACCGCCGGGCTGCGACGGACGCAGGGTGCGGCGGCCGACCGGCTCACCGCCACCGTCAACCACTACCTGGTGAAGCCGTTCGACCGCCGGTGGCGGGAAGCCGAGGACGTCCTCGCCGGGCTGTTCTGGACCGCCGCCGAGCCCCGGGCCGCGGCCGCCGAGGCCCGCCGCAACCCCCACGAATCGGCTCCGGTTTCGATGTTCGAGAAGGCTTCCAACGTCGACGAGTTCAACGTCATCCACGCCGCCGAGCGGATGGCGCGCCTCGGCGCGGACGTTCGCGTCCTCGTCGTCCTGGCCGACGGCATGACCCGCGGGTCGGTGGAGGCCCTCCGGGCGGCGGTGGCCGCCGTGGAGGATTCGGGCACGACCGTGCTGGGCATCGGAATCGGCGACGACACCGTCGACAACGCCTATCGGCGGGCGGAGGTGGTGGAGCGTCCCGAGCAGCTGGCCAACGCCATGGTCGAGGGCACCCGGTCGGCACTCCGGCGGAGCCTCGCCCTCCAGGGCCTGGATACGTGGTGGATCAGATCTTCCCGAGCGATGAGAAAGGAGGCGTCCTGATGGGTGCCGAGACAGTCAAGTTCGAAGACCCGACCGGCGAGAACCCGCCGATCGAGCTGGAGCGCTTCCCCGTGCCCGACGACCCCCAGCGGGCCGCCAAGATCCCCGAGCCGGACCCCCACTACGTCGACTTGGGGATGCTGTATCGGTTCGCTCAGGTCGAGGCGGTGCGGAGAGAGGGCTACGACGGCATGGTGCCCCTGCACGTCGCCGTCCGGGGGCACATGGGGACCGGAAAGGACCACGACATCGAGCAGTTCGCGGCCCTGTTGGGCCTCCCCTACTACCGGATCCCCCTCACCGGCGAGGTGCGGGACGTGACCTTGATCGGGTCTACCCAGCTCCACGGCGACGGGATGGGAGGAACCGAGTCGCGCTGGCAGGACGGGGAGATAACCCGGGCGCTGCGGGGCCCGGCGCTGCTCAACCTCTCGGAGCTGAACGCGGCCGGAGCGGAGACCCTGTTCGCCCTCCACGGCCTCCTCGACCGCTACGGCGCTTTGGACCTGCCGACCGGCGAGACGGTGCGGCTCCGTGACGACGTCCGCATCTTCGGGACGATGAACCCGACCGACCTGCGCGACTACGCCGGCACCCAGACGCTGAACAAGGCGTTCGCCGACCGCTGGGTGATATGGGAGAAGGGCTTCCCGACGGAGGACCAGATCCGCCGGATGCTCGAGGTCCGCTACCCGACCCTCCACAGGGACTTCGTGGAGGCCATCGCCCGGCTGGCGGTCGAGGTGAACGCCTCCTTCGACTCCCCCGACGCCGGCACCCGTGTCGAGACGCCCCTGTCGCTGCGATCGATCCTCGACCGCATCCCCACCGGGCTGCGGGTGTACGCGACGGCCCCGGACCCGCTCCGCAAGGCCTGGGAGGAGTTCGTGCTCCCCCACGTCGACCGCTACGACCGCGACCACTACGAGACCGTCTGGAACGCTGTGGTCCGCAACGGCCCGGCACGGCGGCCGTTCTCCGACAGCTGAGTAAGTTGGGGCTCATGCGCTCGTACGGGATGGGAGACCCCGAACTGGACCGGCGGATCGCCGAGCTGGTGGCCGACGCCTGCCCGAATCCCCACGCCGACCTGGTGGCGGAGATCATCACCACCGCCCTGAAGCTGCATCGCGACAACCCGAGCCGTGGCGACCTGAAGCTCGTGAACACCGCCCTCAAGGAGATGCGGTACTCGATGCTCGTGTTCTCCCGCCACACCGAGCCCAAGGTCACCGTGTTCGGGTCGGCCCGCACGCCGGAGGGGCACCCCGACTTCGTCCTCGCCGAGGAGTTCTCGCGGGAGATGGCCCGCAGGGAGTGGGGGGTCATCACCGGAGCCGGGCCGGGGATAATGCTGGCTGGGAGCCGGGGCGCGGGCATCGAACATTCCTACGGCGTGAACATCCGCCTGCCGTTCGAGGCCGACGCCAACGACCACATCAGCCCCGAGCGCACCGTCAACTTCAAGTACTTCTTCACCCGCAAGCTCGCCTTCGTCAAGGAGTCCCACGCCTTCGCCATCTTCCCGGGAGGCTTCGGGACCCTCGACGAGATGTTCGAGTTGCTCACGTTGGTCCAGACCGGCAAATCCGACCTCCACCCGATCGTGCTCATGGAGTCGGAGGACAGCGGGTACTGGAGCCAGATCCTTCCGGTCCTGAACGAGGTTCTGACCAAAGGCGGGTACATCTCCCCCCACGACCCGACCCTCTTCAGCGTCCACCACGATCCGGTGGCGGCCGCCGACGAGCTGTGCCGCTTCTACGCCAACTACCACTCGCAGCGGTACGTGAACGGCCGGCTCGTGCTGCGCCTGCAGAAGGCCCCCGACCCCGAGACGCTGGCACGGCTCAACGAGGAGTTCTCCGACATCGTCGCCGGCGAGCCGATGCGGGTGATCGAGCCCACCGAAGCGGAGATCGCCGACAACGACGCCCTCGACCTCGAGAGGATCTCATTCCGATTCGACCGGCGCAGCTTCGGCCGGCTGCGCCAGCTGGTCGACGAGCTCAACGACCTCGTCAGCCCGCCGGCCGTCGTCCACCCGCCGGCGCCGATGGGCGAGGAGCAGGCCGAGCGGCCCTGGTGACCGGAAACCGCTTTCAGCGGCTCCCCGGAGCACGTTTTTCGCATATCGGGACTAGACTGGTCGGGTGCGTGAAATCCTTTCCGACCTGGTAGCCGAGCAGCAGTTTCTCGATCAGTCGCTCCAGCGGATCCCGATCAAGCTCTGGGACAAGGTCACTCCCGCCAAGCCTTGGACCGTCCGGGACACCATCGCCCACCTCGCCGATTTCGCCGAACTGGCAGCCGACGCGCTCACCGGGGGCGATCGGGTGAAGGAGTATCAGAACGCCACGGACCTCGACGCGCTGCGCCAGCGGGCCATCGAGAAGGGCCGCTCCATGCGTCCCCAGGACGTCATCGAGTGGTGGCGAGCGGGGCGGGCCAAGGTGGTCGAGCCGCTCTCGCACATGTCCGCCGACGACCGGGTGGAGTGGATCGCCGGGGACATGAGCGCCAAGACCTTCGCCACCTTCCGGCTGATGGAGACCTGGGCCCATGGCCTCGACATCTACCAGGCGCTCGACATCGAGGTGGAGGACACGCCCCGGATCCGCCACGTGTGCTGGCTCGGATGGAAGACGCTCCCCTACGCCTTCAAGAACGCCGGGCTCGACTACTCCCCCATCCGGGTCGAGGTGATCGGCCCCGGCTACGCCAAGTGGGTGTACGGGCCGGAGGACGCCGAGGACGTGATCAAGGGCCCGGCGTCCGACTGGGCGCGCATCGTGGTGCGGAGGATGCCCCCCGACAAGGCCCGGCTGAAGGTCACCGGCGAAGCGGCCGCCAAGGCGCTCGAGGTCGCCCAGGCCTTCATCTGAGGTGACGAAGCGCCGAACCGTCCCCGGCCGTCTGGTGGGGATGGTGCACCTCCTTCCGCTTCCCGGCTCGCCCGGCTTCGGTGGCTCCTTCGCAGAGGTGGTTGCCGACGCCTCTTCCCGCGCCCGCACCCTCGCCGACGCCGGATTCCCGGCGCTCATGGTCGAGAACTTCGGGGACATTCCCTTCTATGCCGACCGGGTGCCGGCCGTCACCGTGGCAGCGATGACCCGCTGTGTGGAGGCTGTGATAGACGCCACCGGGCTCCCCGTCGGCGTCAACGTCCTGCGCAACGACGTCGAGTCGGCGCTCGCCATCGCCGCCGTCACCGGGGCCCGGTTCGTCCGGGTGAACGTCCTGGCCGGGACGATGTACACCGACCAGGGCCCGATCGTGGGCCGGGCGGCCGACGTGCTGCGCCAGCGGGCGGCGCTTTGCCCCGAGGTCGCCATATGGGCCGACGTCCTCGTCAAGCACGCCGTCCCGCCTCCGGGACTGACCCTCGCCCAGGCAGCCGCCGACACGTGGGAGAGAGCCGGAGCCGACGCCCTGATCGTCTCGGGGAGCGGAACCGGCCACGCCCCCGACCTCGATCGGTTCCGTGAGGTGGCAGACGCCGTCCCCGACGCACCCGTCGTCGCCGGATCCGGGGCCCACCCCGGCAACGTCGCCGACCTGGCCACCCTCTGCGACCACGTCATCGTCGGCACCTATCTGGAGCGCGACGGCGTCCCCGGTGCCCCGCTCGACCCCGATCGGGTGGAGTCCTTCGCGGAGGCCGCCCGCCAGGTGGGCCTGCTGTGAGCGCCCACACCCGCCTCGAGGTCGCCGACGGCTACGCCGTCCTCACGCTGGCGCGGCCCGACATCCGCAACGCGCTGACGGGAGAAGACATGCTCGCCGAGCTGGTGTCGGTGTTCGAGTCCCCTCCGGCCGGGGTGGTCGTCGTCACCGGAGAGGGGCCGGCGTTCTCCGCCGGCGGGAACGTAAAGGAGATGGCCCGGAAGGAAGGGATGTTCGCCGGCACCCCCGCCACCATCACCGAGAGCTATCGGCGCACCATCCAACGCCTCACCCGGGCGGTCTACGCCACCGACGCCGTCACCATCGCCGCGGTCAACGGCCCGGCGGTCGGCGCGGGATTCGACCTGGTGCTGGGGTGCGACCTGCGGATCGGCTCCACCGAGGCCTGGTTCGCCCACTCGTTCGCCGACTTGGGGATCGTGCCCGGCGACGGCGGAGCGTGGCTGCTGCCGCGGGTCGTGGGCTGGCAGCGGGCGGCCGAGATCGCGCTCACGGCGCGCCGCGTCCACGCCGCCGAAGCACTCGACCTGGACATCCTCCTCGAAGTGGTCGAACCCGCCGCGCTGCTGGAGCGGGCCACCGACCTGGCGCGTACCATCGCCTCCAAGCCCTCCCATTCGGTGCGGTTCACCAAGCGACTGCTGCGCCTCGCCCGCGCCACCGACCTGGACGCGTTCTTGGAGCTCTCGGCCGCACTGCAGGCGGTGAGCCACGCCGAGCCGGGCCACACCGCGGCCGTGGAGGCCTATCTCGAGCGCCTGACGCGCCGATCCGGCCTCAGGGAGTGACGACCGAAGCCGGCGTCGGGGGGAGCTGACCCGTCTCGCAGACGTGGTTGAAGGCGTCCACGACCATCGGGTCGAACTGCGTGCCCGAGTGCAGGTTGATCTCCTCCACCGCAACCTCCACGGGCAGCGCCGGCTGGTAGGACCGATGGCTGACCATGGCGTCGAAGGCGTCGGCGACGAGGACGATGCGGGCGAGGAGCGGGATCTCCATCCCGGAGAGACCGAAGGGGTACCCGCGCCCGTCGTAGCGCTCGTGGTGGTAGAGGATCGCCTCGGAGACCCGCCGGTCGAAGCGATCGACCGTCATCGCGAACCCGAACTCGGGATGGCGGCGCATGTGCTCCAACTCCCAGGGGTCCAGTGGGCCGGGCTTGGAGAGGATCGCCGGGTCGACATGGATCTTTCCGACGTCGTGGAGGACTCCCACCAGGCCCAGGCGGGCGATGTCGTCGTCATCCACCTGGAGGGTGCGGCCGAGGGCCACGGCGAGGTCGGCGACCCGATGAACGTGTCCGTGGAGGTCCTCGACGATGTGCTCCATTGCCCGGAGCAGATCGTTCTTCGTTTTTTCTTGACGGGGGCTCATTTGAGGAATTTCTGGGAATGGGAGGCGGCTTGGGAGTTGTGTAACGGTCGCAGATATCATCGCCGTTGCCGCCTTTCCGATCCATAGGGCGGGTGACCCAGCGACCGCCGAATTCAAGGATTTCGGCTAGGTCGGCGGACCCAGATCGACGAATTGCATCCCAACTTGCGGCATCCGGAGACGATACCCTCGGTCACCGTGTCCACCCCGAATCTCACCGTCCGAGCCGGCCACCCCGACTTCCTGGAGCTGCCTTGGGAGGTCTCGCTCGAGGACTGGGACATCCCCGAGCTCGTCGACCTCCCCAAGGGGATCTCCCGCCACACGGTCCGGTTCGTGAGCTTTCCGCAGGGAATCTATGCGATAAAAGAGCTGAACGAAAGAGCGGCCCGGCATGAATACGCCATTCTCCGGGAGCTGGAGGAGCTGGCGGCACCGGCGGTCCACGCCGTCGGGTTGGTCACGGGACGCAGCCCCGATCGCCACGACGAGCGGTCGGCGGCGCTGATCACCGCCTACGAGAACTTCTCCTTCTCCTACCGGGAGCTGCTCGAGGGCCCCGGCTTCGGCCAGAACCGGAGCCGGATGCTGAACGCCTTCGCCTTCCTCCTCGTGCGGCTGCACCTACTCGGCGTGTTCTGGGGGGACTGCTCTTTGTCCAATGTGCTGTACCGATGGGACGCCGACAGCCTCGAAACGATCATGGTCGACGCGGAAACTGCCTCCATCCATCCGGGGGGATTGAGCGACGGGCAGCGCCAGGAGGACCTCCAGATCATGGTCGAGAACGTGGCCGGAGGCGTCTCCGACATCGCCGCCATGGCCGGAACGGAGCCGGCGCCAGAGGACCTGGCGATGGGGCTCGAGATCGCCGAGAGATACGAGGGCCTGTGGAGCGAGCTGGCCGACGAGGAGACGATCGGTCCCGACGAGCGGTACAAGATCGGCGAGAAGATGGCCCGGATCAACGCCCTCGGCTTCGACGTCGAGGAGGTGGAGCTGGTGCCCACGAACTCCGACAGCGAGGAGTTCCAGTTCAAGCTGAAGCTGGGCGGCCGGACCTTCCACTCGAACCGCCTGCGTGACCTGACAGGCGTCGAGGCGCTGGAGAACCAGGCCCGGGTGATCCTGTCGGACCTGTACTACTTCCAGGCCAAGGAGGGGGCCCAGGACACGCCCACGAAGAAGAACGTGTCGGCGATCAAGTGGCGGGTCACCGAGTTCGAGCCCATGATCGAGCGGCTGCGGCGTATAGAGGGCGTCAACGACCCGATCCAGGCCTACTGCGACCTGCTCCACCACCGCTATCTGATGGCGACCGAGCAGCAACGGGACGTCTCCACCCTGGAGGCGTTCGAGCACTGGCTGGCGGAGGGACGGCCCGGCTATCCACCGCCGCCGTGAGTCAGTGGCCGCCGCGCTTGACGCCGCCGTACTTCATGCGGGTGTCGGACATGGCGGCGGCTCTCTCGTCCTGGCGGTCGGGGTCGTACCCGGCGTCGACGATCTCCCCGATGAAGAGGGTGTGGGTGCCGAGGTCGAGCGACTGACGGACCTCACACTCGAACCAGGCAAGCGCCTCCTCGAAGATCGGGACGCCCGTCTTTCCCTCCCGTATGGGCCGGCCGTTGAGGGTCATGCCCTCTTTGGTCGCCGGCTTGGAGAACTTCACGAACACCCGGGTGTCGTCGGTGGGCCACAGGTTGACGGAGAAGGCGCCGGACTCGCTGATCAACTCGTGTGTGAGGGCCTTGTTGTCCACCCCGACCCCGACCAGCACCGGCTCCATCGACAACTGGGTGATCCACGAAGCCGTCATGCCGTTCCAGCGGTCTCCGGACCGTGAGCCGATGAGGGCGAGGGCGTTCGGTATCTTCCACGTCACCAGGTTGACCGTCTCCGGATCCACCATGTCGTCGCCACTCCTGACTGATCGCGTCCGTCGCTCACCCTAACCTGGAAAGGACCGTGAGAATCCTGATCGCCACTACAGGCGTCCTGCCACCGGTGCCGGTCGCCGAACTCTGCAAGCGGCTGGGGGGCGAAGACGGCGAGTTCGCGGTGATGACCGTGGTCCAGGTGCCCCGGACATTCCTCGACGCCCTCGACGAGGAAGAGCGGCGCTCCCTGCTCGCCGACGACGACCGCGGCGACCCGGAGGCCAAGGCGTCCGCCTATCTGGAAGAGCGCGGCCGACGCATCGTCGACCCGATCCTGGCGGCGCTGGCGTCCCACGGGCTGGAGGCCAGCGTCCGGTTCGTGGAAGGCGACGACCCCGCCGAAGCGATCATCCGGACCGCCGAGGACTTCCAGGCCGACCTCCTGGTGATGGGAGCCACCCGCCGCCTGTTCACCGAGGAGGCGTGGCGGAGCGTCTCCGCCCGGGTCATGGAGCAGTCGCAGCGGCCGATCCTGCTGGTGCCCGGCTCCCGCATCGAGGACACTTTCGAGATCCCGCGGGTCGACGTCTGACGCCCGCCGAAAATCTGTCCCACCCCTCCCGTACGTTGGCGGCATATGGACACACACGAGCTCGATGGCCGCCGAACATCGTCGTACCTGTGCCGCCACGAGGTGCGCTACCACGGACGCGTCGGAGTCGTCGCCTGCGCCGACTGCGGCTGCTTGGAGTTCTACGGAGCCCGCGGGCCGCTCGACCCGGCGGAGGGAGTGGCCGCCCTGTTCGGGAACTTCGACCTCGTCGGGAAGGTGCCGGCGATCGCCGCTCCCGCCGACCACGTCCTCGCCTATCGGCCTCCCCTCGGCAAGCGGGCCGCGCTCGACGTCCTTCCCGCCGGCTGCTGGCTCCGGGTCCACGACGAGCTGTGGCTCGCCTCCGATCGCCAGGTGCTGCTGTTGGCCACGCCCAACCGGTTGATGGTCGACAACCTCACCCGGGGGGCATGATCAGGCGATCCTCGGGCCTGGGCCTGCCGAGGAACTGGGTGTCGTGGAGGACCCGGTACAGCCCGTCGGCGGCGATCAGCTCGTCGTGGGTGCCCGACTCGACCAGGCGGCCCTCGTCCAGGACGAGGATCTGGTCTGCCTGCCGCACGGTGGACAGGCGGTGGGCGATGACGATCGAGGTCCGTCCGGCCATGAGACGCTCCAACGCCTCCTGGATGAGGGCCTCCGAGCGGGAGTCGAGATGCGACGTCGCCTCGTCCAGGATGAGGATCTTCGGGTCCTTGAGGATCACGCGGGCGATCGCCAGCCGCTGCTTCTCCCCGCCGGACAAGCGGTAGCCCCTCTCGCCCACCACGGTGTCGAATCCATCGGGAAGCGCCTCGATGAGCTCCAGGATGTTGGCGGCCCGGGCTGCCTCCTCCAGCTCCTCCCGAGTGGCGTCGGGACGGGCGTAGCGGAGGTTGGCGCCGATGGTGTCGTGGAAGAGGTACGTCTCCTGGGTCACGACACCGATCATCTCCGCCAGGGTCTCGGGAGCCAGGTCGCGGACGTCGACGCCGTCGATGCGCACCGAGCCGACCGTGGGGTCGTAGAGGCGGGGAATCAGGTAGGAGACGGTGGTCTTCCCCGCTCCCGACGGCCCCACCAGGGCGGTGAGCGTCCCCGGCGCGACGGTGAACGACACGTCACGCAAGGCCCAGGTGCGGGTCTGGGCGACCTGCGGAGCGGCGAGATCCAGGCCGGCGTCGCGCCACCGTTTCACCGCCTCCAGCCCTTCGGGCCCGTCGCCCTGATAGCGGAAGCTGACGCGGTCGAAGGTCACCTCACCCTTCGGAGCCTCCAACGGAACCGGTTGGGTGGGCGGGGGGACGTCGGTCTCCAGGTCGAGCACCTCGAAGACCCGCTCGAACGAGACGAGTGAGGTGGCGAACTCCACCCTGCTGTTGGCGAGGCCCGAGAGCGGGCCGTAGAGCTGGCCCAGCAACGTCGAGAACATCACGACGACGCCGATGTCGAGCTCGCCGCGGATGACGAGCCAGCCTCCGAGCCAGAAGATGCCTGCCGAGCCGACGGCGCTCACGAGGCCGAGGGCGGCGAAGAACCAGCGCCCCACCATGGCGCGTCGCACGCCCAGGTCGCGCACGGCGGCCGCCTCCCGCTCGAACCGCTCCAACTCGGCGTCGCTGCGCCCGAACAGGCGGACGAGCAAGGCGCCGCTCACGTTGAACGCCTCCTGGAGGATCCCCGACATGACCGCGTTGCGCTCCATCTGGTCCTCGGTGACGCGGCGCAGCAGCCGGGCCACGCGGCGGGCGGGGAGCACGAAGAGGGGCAACGCCGCCAACGCCAGGATGGTGAGCCTCCAGTCGAACCCGATCATCACCGTGAGGGCCGCCGCCACCGCCACCAGGTTGGACAGGATCGTGACGAACGTCCCGGTGATCGCTTGCTGGGCGCCGACGACGTCGCTGTTGAGGCGGTTCATCAGCTCCCCGGTCTTGGTGGCGGTGAAGAATCGGAGCGACATCGTCGAGAGGTGCTGGAAGAGCTGGCGGCGGAGGTCGAAGATGATCCCCTCGCCTGCCCGCGCCGACCACCAGCGCTGCAGGATGCCGACCAGCGCCGAGGCGATCGGCACCGCCACCATCCCCACCCCGAGTAGGGTGAGCATCCGCATGTCCCCGCGGGGGATCGCCTCGTCGATGAGGTAGCGGATGAGGATGGGCGGGACCACCCCCAGGCCCGAGATCACGAGGACCGTGACGAGGATCCCGAGGAGGTAACCGCGGTAGGGCCGGGCATACGACCAGACGCGCTTGAGCAGCGCCCGGTCTACCGCCGGACGGTCCGCTTCGGCGTCGTACTGGATGTAGCTGCGCCAGCCACTGCCGTGGAACAGGTGCGTTCCTTCCCGAGGAAACGAGATCTCAGCCTATAAGTGGCTCTCCGGTATCGGACGGCTCACTCTCCCGGCAGCAACTCGCCCAACGGCTCCAGCGAGGCGATCACCTCGTGGACCAGGTCCTCGTCCTCGTCGTCGAAGCCGGCGAACTCGTAACGGAAAGGCTCTCGGAACCAGACGTGGACCAGCCCGGCGGCGTCCTCCAGCCGCCACACCTGCAAGTCGCCGATCGGCTCCAGGCCGCACAGCGTCTCTGCCCCGGCGAGCAGGAGGCACACGTCCTCGGGCTCCCGGGAAGCGGCGGCCTCCACCCCTTCGGGGTCCCGGGAGAGGTTGAGGACCGCCTCCTGGCCCACAGAACGCGACCGCGTGTACGGCTCCACCGACCACAGCCCGAAGGCGACCGTGGGGTCGTTGGAGAGGCTGAGCATGCGGTCCTCGATGACGAGCTGCGACGTGATGTGCGAGACGGACGTCGGCAGGACGGCGGGGAACTCCACCTCGGGGAGGACGGCGGCGATCTCGGCGCGGGAGGCCTGCAGGAACCGGGAGTTGTCCTCCGACCGGGCGAACGCTTCGGCCAGGACCTCATCCAACTCGGCGCCTTGCGGGGGCGAGCCGAACTCGTCGTTCACCCACGTCAGGGACTGGGAGGCGTGAACGGGCGACACCGGAGTGGTGGTCGTCGACGGCGCCGTGGTGGCGGCCTCGCCTATCCAACTCGACGACCGTCCCCCTAGGTCGGCGAACATGTCCTCCGAGCAGGCAGCCACCGCCAACACGAGCGAGATCCACGCGATGGCGCGGCCCGCCACGCCGCGCCTCCGCGGCCCCTCCCTCGTCCTGGTCGGATTCTGCATCTACCCCCTCTTGACGTCTGACGCCGCCTGTCGGTTCCCCGACCGGCGGCCCAGGCGATGTTACGGGTCGGTGCCCGACCGGGCGACCTCGGGGCTCTAACCTCCCGACGGTGCTCCGGGTGCTCTGCCTCAACGGACCGAACCTCGACATGCTGGGCCGCAGAGAGCCCGGCGTGTACGGGTCGCTGACGCTCCCCGAGTTGGAGGAGCGGGTGCGCCGGTGGGGCGCCGACTCCGGATGTGAGGTCGAGTGCCTCCAGTCCAACCGGGAGAGCGAGCTGATCGAGGCGATACACGGTGCGGCCGACTTCGACGGCGTGGTCATCAACCCGGGAGCTCTCACCCACACCTCCTTCGCCCTCCGGGACGCGGTCGCCGCCGTCGACATCCCTGTGGTCGAGGTGCACATCTCCAACGTGCGCTCACGTGACAGGTGGCGGAGGCGGTCGGTGCTGTCCGACGTCGCCGTCCACACGATCTTCGGACGCGGCCCCGACGGCTACCGGGCGGCCCTGCGACACCTCGTCAACCGAGCCTCCTGCCCCGTCGAGACCCGCCGCTACGGCCCTCATCCCGATCAGGTCTTCGACCTCCGCCCCGGCTCCGGCCGGCGGGGGGCGGCGCTCGTCCACGGCGGGTTCTGGCTCGACACGTGGGGACGGGACACCACCGAGTCGTGGGCCGTGGACCTCCACCGCCGGGGGGTGGCCACCGCCAATCTCGAGTACCGCCGGCTCGGCTCCGGGGGCGGCGTGGTCCCCACCCTCGCCGACGTGGCCGAGGCGCTGGCGGCGGCCTCCGACGCTCTCTCCCCGACTCCTCCGATCGTGATCGGCCACTCGGCCGGTGCCCACCTGGCGCTGGCGGTCGCCGCCCGGGCCGGCATCGGGGGGCTGGTCCTGGTCTCGGGCGTGTACGACCCCGCCGCCCCCGGCGTCGACGAAGTAGGCGCCGCCGCGGGACGCCGATTCGACCCGGACGCGGCCACCCGGCTCGACCGGCTGGCTCCCCCGGACTGTCCCGTGCTCTTGATCCACGGCGCCGAAGACCGGGTCGTCCCGCCGGCCCAGTCCGAGGCGGCGGCTGCCGCCCTCGGCGGGGTGGCGGAGCTGGCGATCGTCCCCGGAGAGGGCCACTTCGACGTGCTCAAACCCGCCTCCGAGTCGTGGCGGAAGGTGGCGGACTGGCTCGAGAGGCTGCCGTAGCCTGCCAGATACTGGAACGGATCGAGTTGCCTCGCCCCGCGCCACCCCGGTACCCTCGTCTGGTCCTCGGGACCCATGTGTCACGCGGGCGGAGTCGAACTTGAGACGCGCACATCCCCTCTTATACGTCGCCGTCTGGGCGGTGGTGACCCTGCTGGCGGTAGCCGGCTTCGCCGCCTTCCAGACGCAGGGCCGCCCGGTCCCCGAGCCGGCTGCACAGAGCCTCGGCCGGGAGGTCGGGGCCATGGCCGGCATGGGCTTCAACGCGGCCGCCGCCCAGGTGGCGGTGGTCGCCGCCACCCCGATCGACGGCGCCGAGGCGGAGCCGGTCACGGCCGACCAGCTCCTGTCGGGCGACTCGACGGAGGAGGAAGCCCCCCTCGACACCGTCCCCACCCACGGCTGGCTCTCCGAGATGCAGGTGCGGGCGCTGGTGACCCGCTACTTCCGGCCCGAGGACGTCAATCGGGCCATCCGGGTGGCGTGGTGCCAGTCCCGCTTCAATCCCAGCTCGTCGGATCCCCAGACCGGTGGGACGGGGCTCTTCCACCACCTCCCCGAGTTCTGGGACGCCCGCGCCGAGGCGGTGGACTTCGCCGGGGCGGAACCGTCCGACCCGGAGGCCAACGTGGCTGCCGCCGCCTACGCCGTCTACGAGGAGGGTGGCTGGGCGGTCTTCCCTTGTGACAGCTGATCAGCGGAAATCACGAGACCGCAGCGTGTAGACGCCGAGACCGTCCATTCGCTGGGCGATCAGGTTCGTGACCCCATGGCGGTGCTCCACCCGCCCCTCGATGACTAGCGCCGCCGCCTTGCGCGCCACCGGGCGGTACCGCTCCCACACCTCGGGCAAGACGATCACGTTCAACTGGCCGGTCTCGTCCTCGAGGTTGAAGAAGATCACCCCCGACGCCGTGTCCGGCCGCTGACGGTGGGTGACCACACCTGCCACCTTCACCCGCACCGGGCGGCGCAGGCCGAGGACCTCGGCGACCGACAGGCAGCCGTCGGCCTCGAGGGCGTCCCTGATGAACTCGATCGGATGCCGCGGCGAGATGCCGGTGCCCCACAGATCGGCCCGGTGCGCCTCCTCCTCGGACATGTCGGGGAGATCGGGAGCATCGACACCGGGAGCGAGCGGGAGCCTCCCCGGGTCGATGTCAGCCAGCGCCCCTGCCGCCCAGATCCCCGGCCGGCGGTCGAGGCCGATGGAGCGCAGGGCGCCGGTGGCGGCGAGGCTCTGGAGGGCGTCGACGCTCAACCCCGTCCTCCACGCCAGGTCTTCGGGGGATGTGAACGGCCCGCCCACCATGCGAGCCGTCTCGATGCGGGCTATCTCCTTCTCACCCAGGTTGCGGACGTAGCGGAGGCCGAGACGCACCGCCACCGCGGGGCGGATCGGGTCGTCGACCGGCCCTCTTCCCCGCCGCCACGACCTGCCCATGTAGGTGACGATGTCGTCGGGGTCGGCGTCGATGGGCTCGAGCGTGCAGTCGTGACGGGAGACGTTGATGTCGGGGCCGTACACGACCACCCCGTGGCGTTGGGCGTCCTGGACGAGGCTGTTGGGCGAGTAGAAGCCCATCGGCTGGGCGTTGAGGAGCCCGCACAGGTACTCGGACGGCCAGTGGTAGCGGAGCCACGCCGACATGTAGACGATGTAGGCGAAGCTCACGGAGTGCGATTCGGGGAACCCGAAGCTGGCGAAGCCCTGCAGCTTCTCCCAGATCTCGTCGGCGGCGGCGCCGGTGATGCCGTTTCGCGCCATCCCCTCGTAGACCTCGTCGCGCAGCCGGGCCATCGCCTCCTCGGAGCGCTTGTGGGTCATCGCCTGGCGCAGGCGGTCGGACTGCCCCCCGTCGAACCCGGCGCAGACCCGGGCGAGCTCCATGAGCTGTTCCTGGAAGATCGGCACCCCGAGCGTCTTGGCCAGGATCGGCTCCGTCGACGGATGGGGGTAGCGCACCGGCTCTTCGCCGCTGCGGCGGCGCAGGTAGGGGTGGACCGACTGCCCCTGGATCGGGCCGGGGCGGATCAGGGCCACCTCGATCGCCAGGTCGTAGAAGGTGCGGGGCCGCATCCTGGGCAGGGTGGCGATCTGGGCGCGTGACTCGACCTGGAACAGCCCGATCGTGTCCCCGTCGCCGAGCATGTCGTAGATGACCGGCTCCTGGTCGATCGCAGCCAGGTCGATCGCCACTCCGTGGGTCTCGTCGATGAGGTCCACGGTGAGGTGGAGGGCGTTGAGCATCCCCAGGCCCAGGAGGTCGAACTTCACCATCCCCACCGCCGCCGAGTCGTCCTTGTCCCATTGGATGACGGTGCGCCCTTCCATCCGCCCCCACTCGAGAGGCACCACCTGCCACAGGGGGCGGTCGGAGATCACCATCCCCCCGGAGTGGATGCCGAGGTGGCGGGGGAACCCGTCGAGGCGGTGGCAGACGTCGTAGATCAACTCGGCGGTCAGCCCGGCCGGGAGCGGCACCTCGCTGCGCAGATGCGCCGGGTTGCGGGTGTCGACGTACTTGGACAACTCGTCCACCTGGGCGGGAGTGAAGCCGAACGCCTTGGCCACGTCACGCAGCACCGACCGGGCCCGGTAGGTGATGAGGTTGGCGACCATCGCCGCCCGCTCCCGCCCGTAGCGCCGATAGCAGTACTGGATCACCTCCTCCCGGCGGTCGGCCTCGAGGTCGAGATCGATGTCCGGTGCCCGGCCGCGTTCCTCGGACAGGAACCGCTCGAACGGAAGCCCCAGGCGGATCGGGTCGACCCGGGTGAGGCCGAGGCAGCGGCACACCGCCGAATCGGCGCCCGACCCGCGTATCTGGCAGTAGATGTCCTGGGAGCGGGCGTAGCGGACGATGTCCCACACCACGAGGAAGTAGCCGGCGAAGCCCAGCCGCTCGATGATCCCCAGCTCGTGCTCGAGCCGGCGGCGGGCAGCCGGGTCGATGCCTCCCTCCCCCTCGCCCGGGTAGACGGTGCGGGCGCCTTCCCAGGTCAGGTGGCGCAGGTACTCCATCTCCGAGCGGAAGTGGCCCGGCATCGGGAAATCGGGGAGGCGGGGGGCGACGAGGGCCAGGTCGAAGGCCAGCCTCTCTCCCAGCTCGGCGGTGCGGGCGACCACACCCGGATAGCGGGCGAAGAGCCGCTCCATCTCGTCGGGGTGACGCAGGTGCCGCAGGTCGGTGGCGGGCCGGAACCCGTCGGCTTCCTCCAGGCTGCGCCGGCCGCGGATCGCCGCCAGCACCTCAGCCAGGTCGGCGTCCTTTCGGTGGGCGTAGTGGACCTGGTTGGTGGCGACCACGCCCAGGCCCAGGCGCTGGGCCACCTCCCACATCAGGTCGTTGCGGGCGTCGTCGCCGGGCATGCCGTGGTTCCACAGCTCCAAGTGGAACCGGTGGCCGAACATCTCCCTGAGCCGGGAGGCCGCCGCCATCGCCTCCGCCAGGTCGCCTCGAGCCGCGGCGGCGGGGACCGCCCCGGCGTGGCAGCCCGACAGCGCCCACACCTCCCGGGTGGCGGCCACCTCGGCGAGGTCGTCCCAGGAGAAGACGGGGGCGTCCTTCACTCCCCGCATCTGGCCCCGGGTTATGAACCGGCCGAGCGCCCTGTACCCCTCCGGGGAGGCAGCCAGCAGGACGAGGTGTTCGGTGGGAGGCAGGCGGGTCGGCTTGGCGCCGTGAGCGCGGACGGTCCTCCCCCGCCTCGGGCCGACCGGCCGCCGCCTCTGGCGTTCCTCGTCCCACGCCTCGGCGGCGGCGACGGGATCGGCCGGACCGTCACTCCCGCCCCGGGGCAGCCCCACCTCCACCCCGTAGATCACCGAGAGGCCGGTTTCCCGCGCCGCCTGCCAGAACCGGGAGACCCCGTAGAAGCCGTTGTGGTCGGTCAGCGCCAACGCCCGGTATCCGAGCTGTGCCGCCCGGCGGACCAGGTCTTCGGGGAACGAGGCGCCGTCGAGGAACGAGAAGTTCGAGTGGCAGTGCAGCTCGGCATAGGCGGCCATGGCCCCAGCATATCGAACATGTGTTCGGTCTCGGCGGGCCCTGCGGCGCTGCGCTCGACAGCGGCCGACGTGGCCGGGCAATATCGAGCCGACAAGGAGGCGCCATGATCGAGAAGACGATTCGGCTCACGGGCAGCTCCCCCGACTCGATGGAAGACGCCGTGCGCACGGTGCTGGCCCGGGCGGCGGCGACGATCTCCGACATAACGCGCTGGGACCTGGTGCGGGCCGGCGGGAAGGTGGACGCCTCGGGCGTGCCCACCGCGTTCGAGGTCACGATCGACGTGACCTTCGCGATCCGGGACGCGGTGGAGCACGGGTGAACGGGCCGGTACCCGATCCCCGCCCTCTCGGCGACGGCATCCACCTGATACCCGCTCCCCTGCCGTTTCCCTCCCCGGCGTGGGTCAACTGCTACGCGATCGAGGCCGAGGGCGGGATCGTCCTCATCGATTGCGGGTGTGATTGGGAGCCGGGTCGGGCGGCGCTCGAATCCGGGCTGGCCGCCGTCGGGCTCGCCGGGGCGGAGATCCACACCCTGATCGTGAGCCACCTCCACCCCGACCACGTCGGCATGGCCGGCCGCGTCGTGGAAGAGCACGGGTGCCGTTTCGTCATGCACCGACGGGCGGCGGCACGGATGGACCGCTACAACGACACCGTCGGCTTCGTCGAGCGCAACCGCCGGATCGCCGAGATGCACGGGGCCCCGGCCCATGCCGCCGCCGCCCTCGCCGGGAGCAAGGACCGCCCCTCGTTCATGCCGCCCCTCCAGCCACCGGACGTGACCGTGGAAGACGGAGACCGCATCGATCTGGGCGGAGGTCGCCACCTGGAGGTCCTGCACACCCCGGGCCACGAACCGGCCCACATCTGCCTGCGTGACTCGCGCACCGGCGTCGTCTTCTCCGGCGACCACGTGCTGCCGCGGATCTCCCCGGTGATCATGTACGACGAGGACTACGACGACGTGCTCGGCGACTACCTCGCCTCCCTGCGCCGCCTCCTCGAGATGCGCATCGGGCTCACCTACCCCGCCCACGGGACGATCATCGAGCGCGGCTCCGCCCGGATCGAACAGATCGTCCTCCACCACGAGCGGCGCCTGCATCGGATGCTGGACATCGCCCGGGTGTCACCCGTGACCGCCTGGGAGGTCGTCGGGGCGGTGTTCCGGCCCCATCTGACCCCCGACGAGCAACGGCTGGCGCTGCTCGAGACGATCTCCCACCTCGAGCATCTCCGAGTGGGCGAGCGGATCCGGCGGGAAGAACGCCAAGGGGTGTTCTGGTATCGCGACTGACGAACCGGCAGTTCGCCACCCGGTGGTGTATGGTGCAAGCCGACCTGCGAGGGAAGGGGAAACACACGTGCGGAGACGCGTCTCGATCCTGACCATCGTCGCCCTGATCGCCGCCGCCCTGGCCACGACCCCGCTCGGGGCACAGACGCGGGGCGACACCGGAGACCGAGGGCCCAGGCTCGGCGGAGTCGTCTCGGACGAATTCGCGCTGCGTCATCCCGATGAAGAAGTCCAGGTCTTCATCCAGCTCGACGAGCCTTCGGTGGCGGAGTTCGCCGCCGCCACCGACGCCGGCCGCCCGGCCCAGCGCGCCCAGGCTCTGGCCGTGAGGGCCCAGCAGCGTGAGGTCCTCTCCGAGATCGGCGACCTCATCGTCGAGGAGAGGTCCCGCATGGTGGTCGGCGCCAACGGCATCCGCGCCGTCGTGCGCGCCGGCGACATCCCTGCCATCCGCGCCACCGAGGGCGTGAAGTCGGTGGCGGCCGTCACCCGCTACCACCTGCTGAACGAGACCAGCGTCCCCTGGATCCGCTCCCGCGCCACTTCGACCGAAGACGACTCCCTGGGCCTGACCGGCGAAGGGACCACGATCGCCATCATCGACACGGGCATCGACTACACGCATCTGTCCATGGGCGGAAGCGGCGAGCCCGACGACTACGCCGCCAACGACCCCAACGAGCTCGTGGACGGCGACGGCCTCCCCAACGAGAAAGTGATCGGAGGCTACGACTTCGCCGGCGCCCACTACGACGCCTCCGACCCGGACCTCGACACCCCGGAGCCCGACGACGACCCCCTCGACGTCCACGGCCACGGCACCCACGTGGCGGCCACGGCCGCCGGCCTCGGCACCGACGAGACCGCGCCCGGGGTGGCGCCCGACGCCAAGCTCTACGCCCTGAAGGTGTTCGGCGACGTCGCCGGCTCCACCGATCTCGTGGCCGACGCCATCGAGTGGGCGCTCGACCCCAACGGCGACGGCGCCATCGACGACGCCGTCGACGTTATCAACATGAGCCTCGGCGCCGACTACGGCCACCCCGACGACCCCTCGTCGATCGCCGCCCAGAACGCGGCCGACAACGGCGTCATCGTCGTGGCGGCGGCGGGCAACGCCGGGCCCATCCCGTATGTGACCGGCTCCCCGGCGGTCGCCGACGGCGTCATCTCGGTGGCGGCATCACTCGACGGCGGCGCCGACGTGATGGCGATGACCATCGACTCCCCCGAGTCCATCGCCGGCGAATACGAGGCTGCCGGCTCGGAGTTCGGCCCGCTCGACCCGCCCACCTCCGGGGAGGTGGCGCTCGCCGGACCGGACAGCGAGGCCTGCGTTCCCATCGAAACCGACGTCGCCGGCAAGATCGCCCTGGTCGACCGCGGCACGTGCGAGTTCACCGTCAAGGTGCGCCATGCACAGAACGCCGGCGCCATCGGGGTCCTGGTGGTCAACAACGTCGACGAGCCGCCGATCACCATGGCCCACAACGGAACCGACCCGTGGCCCGAGATCCCGGCGATGATGGTGCGCCTCGGGACCGGCGAGCTCATCCGCGACGCCATCGGCTCGGGCGCCACGGTCGCGGTGACCCTGCGCGGCGACCTGACGACGCCGCTCGAGCACCTCGCCGACACGATGGCCGACTTCTCCTCGCAGGGGCCCGGCTTCGGGAACGCCTTCAAGCCGGATGTGAGCGCCCCCGGGTTCAACATCCGATCGGCCGATGTCGGCACCGGCACCGGGACGACGCTGAGCTCGGGCACCTCGATGGCGACACCCCATGTCGCCGGCGCCGCCGCCCTGTTGCGGGAGTGGAACCCCGACCTCACGCCCGAAGCCGCCAAGGCGCTCCTCATGAACGCCGCCACTCCGGCGAGCGACGCCGCCGGCGTGGTGCCCATCTCCCGCCAGGGCACCGGCATGGCGCAGGTGGACCGGATCGTCGACCACCTCTCCGCCTATGCCACCCCCGCCGGCGTGGTCATGCGCGTCAACCCGGCCGAGCCGACCTCCCAGACGGCGACGATCGAGGTCACCGGCCTCGCCGGTGCCGACGCCGTGACCTATGAGGTCTCGATCGAGGACCACCAGGGACTCGAAGGCGTGGAGTGGACGGCCTCCTCGGCCACGGTGGCCCCCGGCGACTCCGTCGATGTGACCCTCTCGGTCGACCCGGCGGCCCTGGAGCCGGACGACGGCTTCCTCAGCCAGACCGAGGCCGACGCCTGGCTGGTGCTCACCAACCCCGAAGACCCCGAAGACCGGCTGCGGGTCGGCCTGGTGGCAGTCGTGGACCCCGCCTCCACCGCGGTAGCGGAAGGCGGCGTCGCCGAGGTGACGCTGACCAACGGCGGCCCCGCTCCCGGGTTCGCCGACGGGTTCACAGCCCTGGGAGCGGGGGACGGCTCGCTGGCGCACGTCGGCTTCCGGACCGCCGACGAGAACGGCGAGTACCGGGTCATCGACTTCGGCGTGGCCCTGGACCAGCCGTGGTCGTCGCCCTCGGAGACGGAGATCGACATCTACATCGACGTCGACCAGGACGGCCTCGACGACTACGCCGTGGTGGCCGCCGACCTCGGTTGGCTCACCGGCTCCCCCGACCCGACCGGCGAGCTGGTCACGGCCCTGTTCGACCTGAACCTCGGCGGCGGCTACCTCCTCTACTACGCCGTCGCCGACATGAACGACCGGGTCGTGGTCCTGCCCGCGGACCTGACCGGCGACTTCGGGTTCCTCGCCGAGGGCGACACCGCCTTCGACATCACCGTCGTCGTCTTCGACCAGCTCGGCTTGTCGGGCATCAGCGATGTCATCACCGTGGACCTCGGGGAGGAGATCGCCGCCGGCGAGGTGCTCAGCTACTCCCTCGAGAGCGGGGAAACCGTCTCGGTGCCCGCCGATGGCGCCGGCGAGATGCTCTGGCTGTTCCGCAACAACCCGGTCGACTCCCAGCACGCCGTGGTGGCCATCTCCGCGGCAGAGCCGCCGGCCGACGGGGAAGACGAGCCCGAACCGCCATCGGACGACGAAGAGGTCCCTCCGGAGGACGAGGAAGAGGTGGAGCCGCCGAGCTTCGACGACGTGGGCGAGGACCATCTCTTCCACGGCGAGATCGTCTGGCTGGCGCAGCAGGGCATCACCCGCGGCTGCAACCCGCCCGCCAACACCGAGTTCTGCCCCGACGCGCCCGTGACCCGGGGCCAAATGGCGGCGTTCCTCCATCGGGCGCTGGACCTGCCGGAGACGGACGAGAACTTCTTCATCGACGACGAGAACGTCGTCTTCGAGGACGAGATCAACCGTCTCGCCGCCGCCGGCATCACCCGGGGCTGCAACCCGCCGACCAACGACGAGTTCTGCCCCGACGACGAGCTCACCAGGGCGCAGATGGCCGCGTTCCTGGTCCGGGCCTTCAGGATCACCGGAGGCGAAGGCTCCGACCTGTTCGTCGACGACGACGGCAACATCCACGAATGGGCGATCGACATCCTCGGCACGTCGGGAGTGACGCGAGGCTGCAACCCGCCCGCCAACGACATGTTCTGCCCGGACCAGCCGATCAGCCGGGGCCAGATGGCCGCCTTCATCTACCGGGCCTACCACCTCGACGACTGACACCACCTCCGGCGCTCCTAATGTGGGGCGCCGGAGGTTTCATCGATGGACTGGAAGATCGAGACGATCGTGGCCGGGCTCGACGGGTCCGACCAGAGCCTGTCGGCGGCCCGGCTGGCCGCCACCGTCGCCCGACAGTTCGGCGCCCGCCTGATCCTGGCGACAGTCGTGCGCCCTCCCGAGGGCTGGTGGGGCATCGGCGGAGAGCCGCCGGCGCCCGAGGCGTTCGCCAAGGCAGTGGTCGAGGCCCGAAAGGAGATCCTCGACCGGGCCGAGGCCGCCCTCGACCTCGAGGGGATCACCTACGAGACGGTCGAGGAGGCCGGGGATCCCGCCGCACAGCTCGCCGACCTGTGCCGCCGCGAGGACGCCGACCTGCTGGTGGTCGGACGTCGGGGTGCCGGCCTGGTGGAGCGTCTCCTCGTCGGTTCCGTGGCCGACCGGGTCACCCACATCGCCCCGTGCCCGGTGCTGACGGTGCCTTGAGCCCCCTCAGACGTTGAACCGGAAGTGGATCACGTCGCCGTCTTCGACGACGTAGTCCTTGCCTTCGATCCGGATCTTTCCCGCCGATCGGAGCGCAGCTTCCGATCCGTGCTCGAGGAGGTCCTCGATACGGTAGACCTCGGCGCGGATGAAGCCCTTCTCGAAGTCCGAGTGGATCACCCCGCCCGCCTGAGGAGCTTTCGTGCCGGCGACGATGGTCCAGGCCCGGATCTCTTTCGGGCCGGCGGTGAAGAACGTACGCAGCCCCAACAGCTGGTAGGTGGCCCGGGCCAGCGTGTGCAGGCCGGGCTCTTTCAGCCCGAGGTCGGCGAGGAAATCCGCCTGGTCCGACGGGTCGAGCTGGGCGATCTCCGCCTCCGCCTGGGCACAGATCACCACGACCGGCTCTCCCCGCCGTTCCGCCCACTCCTCCACCGCCCGGGTGTGGGCGTTCCCGGCGAGCCCGTCCTCGTCGACGTTGCACACGTACAAGACGGGGCGGGCGGTGAGCATCTCCATCTCGTCGATCACCGCCCACTCCCGCTCGCTCCAATGTCCGGCGCGGATCGTCTCGCCCCGCCCCAGATGGTCCACCACCTTGCGGGCGACGTCACGCGCCTCGATCTGGGCCTTGTCGCCCGACTTGGCGGCCCGCTCCAGCCGTTCCAGGCGCCGCTCGGCGACCTGGAGGTCGGCGAGGATCAGCTCCGTCTCGATGGTGTCGATGTCGCGGATGGGATCGACCGACCCCTCCACGTGGGTGATGTCGGGGTCGTCGAAACAGCGCACCACTTCGAGGATGGCGTCGACGGTGCGGATGTGGCCGAGGAACTGGTTGCCGAGCCCTTCGCCCTCGCTGGCGCCCCGCACCAGCCCGGCGATGTCGACGATCTCGACCACCGCCGGGACGATCCGTTGCGTCTCGATGACCGAGTTGATCTGGGCGAGCCGCTCGTCGGGGACGGGGACCACCCCGACGTTGGGCTCGATCGTGGCGAACGGATAGTTGGCAGCCTCGACGTCGGCCGCGGTGAGGGCGTTGAACAGCGTCGACTTGCCCACATTCGGGAGGCCGACGATGCCGGCGCGCAGGCTCACGCCGCCTCCCAGGGCGCGGGGAAAGAAGGAGAGATCCGATGGGACACCATGGAGACGCCAGGATACCGGCCCGCGGCGCCCTCAAATGCCGAGGAGACGGCGGGCGGCCAGCCCTCCTGCCAGCGCCAGCAGCCACGAAGCCAGCGACCCGATCAGCACGTACTCCGCCGACAGGTGGGGCTCGTCTCCGGTGATCTCGGGGAACCGCAGGATCGCCTTGGCGGCTGCGACCAGGGCCGCCGCCCCTGCTTCGTCGCCGACCACGAGGACGAAGATCACCAGCCGCTCCAGGATGCCGATCCAGCGGCCCGCGCCCTCGGTGCCCCCCGTGGGGACCGCCTTCACCCTCTCGAGGAGCAGCCGCACGAACCAGTTGGCGGGGATGGTCAGGGAAGCGACGATGGCGATGGTGCCGATGGCTTCGACCATCATCCGAACCCCGGGACGGCAGGCGTCGACGTGTCGAGCAGGGTCGCCAGGCGGTGGCGGTGGACGCGGCGGCTCACGGAGCTCTCGTGGAGGCCCAGCCGATCGGCGATGGCCCGCTGGGTCTCCCCTTCGGCGAGAGCGACGAGGATGGCGCCGTCGGTGGCGTCGAGGTCGTCGAGGTGGCTGTCGCGGAGGGTGAGGTAGGCGTTCAAGAGCTCGTCCCAGTCGGTGCCGGTCCGAACCAATGTACGGGAGGGGTGGGACGTGCCCGCCAGCTCCTCGATGGCGTCGCGGGCGTTCCACCAGGCGGGCCCGTCCTGGCCGAAGGGCCCCGGCCCGGTCGACTCGACGAGGATCTTTCCCCAGCCCAGGCCCAGACGCAGGCGCGCGAACGGCAAGCACCGCACGTGGAGCTCCCACGACACCGCCAGCGCCTCCGTCAGCGTCGGGTACCGGCCCTGGAACTCGTCTCCCAGGGTGACGGCGAGCTCACCGGAATGGCGCCCGGACAGCTCTTCCAGGACGGCGAGCAGTCGTTCCTGGAGAGCGGCCCGGTCGGGGCTCTCCCGGGACGCCACCACGTCCCCGATCAGGGTGGCTACTTGCATCATCAGCGCAAGTATACGGTGAGTTGCGCGATATGCGCAAGTACTCGCCTACTTGCGCCGGGACGTCAACCGACGTCTTCGAGCTCGGTGGCGACGGCGAACTCGCCTTCCGCCAACTCCAGGTGCTGGGCCTTGGCCGCTTCGGCCAGGTCGCCGGCGGCGAGCCGCAGGACCTCGAGGCGAGCGGGGACGTCGGTCACGACCACCCTCCTCGCCGGCGTCCGCATCGACACCTTGGCGTCCGACTTCGCCTTCCGCACCAGCGACAGCACCTCGGCGGTGACCTCCAGCACCTCGGGTTCACCGGCGTACGGGGTGAGCTCGTCGGCGCGGGGCCAGGGAGCACGATGGACCGAGCCCTCCTGCCACCAGCTCCACACCTCTTCGGTCACGAACGGCAGCACGGGGGCGAACAGGCGCAGGAACACCGACAGGGCGAGCTGGAGGGCAGCCCGGGCCGAGGCCGCCGCCTCGCCGTCTCCGTAGGCCCGCCCCTTGACCAGCTCGAGGTAGTCGTCGGTCCACTCCCAGAAGGCGCTCTCGGTCACATCCAGGGCGCGGGCGTAGTCGAAGGCCTCCATGCCGGCGGTCGCCTCTTCGACGGTCCTCGCCAGCCCGGCCAGCATCGACCGGTCCAGCGGCTCGGTGATCGCCTCGGGAGAGACGTCGTCGGACAGTGAGAGCACGAAACGGGAGGCGTTGAGGATCTTGAGCGCCAGCCGGCGCCCGATCTTCATCTGCCCCTCGTCGAAGGCCGTGTCGACGCCGGGGCGAGCCGACGCCGCCCAATACCGAACTGCGTCGGAGCCGTACTTCTCGAAGAGCGCCATCGGAGTGATGACGTTGCCCTTCGACTTCGACATCTTCTTGCGGTCGGGGTCGAGGATCCAGCCGTTGATCGTCGCCCGCTTCCAGGGGAGCTCCCCGAACTCGTGGTAGGCCCGCAGCACGGTGGCGAACAGCCAGGTGCGGATGATCTCGTGGCCCTGGGGCCGCTGGTCCATCGGGTACACGGCCTTGAACAGGGCGTCGTCCTGGCCCCACTTCCCGGCGATCAACGGGGTGAGCGACGAGGTGGCCCAGGTGTCGAAGACGTCGTGCTCGCCGATGAAGCCTCCCGGCTTTCCGCGCTGGTCCTCGGTGTAGCCGGGCGGGGCGTCCGAGCTCGGGTCCACCGGCAGGTCCTCGAAGCGGGGCTTGATCGGATCCGAGTAGTCGGGCTCGCCGTTCTCGTCGAGGCGGTACCAGAGCGGGATCGGGACGCCGAAGAAGCGCTGGCGGCTGATGAGCCAGTCGCCGTTGAGGCCCTCCACCCAGTGCCGGTACCGGACCTTCATGAAGTCGGGCACCCACTCGAGCTGGTCCCCCAGCTCCAGGAGCTTCTCGCGCAGCTCGGGGTCCCGCCCGCCGTTGCGGATGTACCACTGGCGGCTGGAGACGATCTCGAGGGGGCGGTCGCCCTTCTCGTAGAACTTGACGGCATGGGTGATGGGACGGGGCTCGCCGTCGAGGTCGCCGGATTCCCGCAGGAGCTCCACCATCCGCGTCCTCGCCTGGCTCACCGTCCGCCCGGCCAGCTCGGCGTAGGCGGCCCGCCCCCGTTCCGTCGTGATCCACGCCGGCGTCTCCTCCTGGAACCGGCCGTCCTTTCGGATCACCGTCCGGGTGTCCAGCGCCAGCTCCCGCCACCAGGTCACGTCGGTGGTGTCGCCGAAGGTGCAGATCATGGCGATGCCGCTGCCCTTCTCCGGGTCGGCCAGCTCGTGGGCGTGGACCTGCACCTCCACCCCGAAGATCGGGGAGGTCACGGTCTTGCCGAACAGATCCTGGTAGCGACCGTCGTCGGGGTGGGCGACGAGCGCCACACACGACACGATCAGCTCGGGACGGGTGGTCTCGATGTAGACCGGATCGCCCTCGTGACGGTGGAAAGCCACCCGGTGGTAGGCGCCGGGACGCTCCCGGTCTTCCAGCTCCGCCTGGGCCACGGCCGTCTGGAAGTCGGTGTCCCACAGCACCGGCGCCTCGGCGGCATACGCCTCACCCCGCTCGAGGTTGAGCAGGAACGCCCGCTGGCTGATCTCCTGGGTCGACTCGGAGATCGTGGTGTACAGGTGGTTCCAGTCGACCGAAAGACCCAGCGTCCGGAACGAGTGCTCGAACGCCTTTTCGTCCTCGGCGGTGAGGATGTGGCACAGCTCGATGAAGTTCCGCCGGGAGATCGCCTTCGGGGGGTCGAACGGCTCGGCGGGCGGCTGGAAGTCGGGGTCGTAGGGCAGCGAAGGGTCGCAGGTGACGCCGTAGTACGCCTGGACGCGGCGCTCCGTGGGCAGGCCGTTGTCGTCCCATCCCATCGGGTAGAAGACGGCCTTTCCCTTCATCCGCTGATAGCGGGCGATGGCGTCGGCTTGGGCGTAGCCGAACACCGTGCCCATGTGCAACGACCCGGAGACCGTGGGTGGTGGGGTGTCGATCGAGTACACGTCCTCACGCGACACGTTCTCCGGGAAGCGGTAGGTGCCGTCTTCTTCCCAACGACGGCTCCAGCGCTCTTCCAGACCGTCGATCGTTGGCTTTTCGGGAACCCTTCGCATGTCGGCTCTCAGGGTAACGGCAGCACCCGACGCTCAACCAACCCCAAGACCCGCTCGTACAGTGGGGCCGTGCGGACCGTGATGGTGGGATTGGCCCTGATCCTCGCCGCGTGCGGCGGCATCTCCGTCCAGGTCCCCTCCGAGATCGAAGACTTCGACTTCGACAAGGTGATGGGCGAGCTGCGCGATTGCGACCGCCTCTCCGACACGTTCGTCGCCGTGGTCCGCCAGATGGCCAGCGACCTCGACGACCTGTACGAGATCTCGGGTGGCCGGATCCCCGCCGACGAGCTCACCGAGCAGGTCGACACCGTCGTGGAGAGCGGCTACTTCGAGGTCGCCAAGCGGCTGGGCTGCAACGCGGTGGCCCAGCGCCTCGCGCTCATCGACCGCCTCCGCGGCGTCGACACCGGTTCGCCCGCCGGCGAGGACTTCCTGGAGGAGGTGATCCGCCAGATGGAAGGTCAGTCCTCCGGCAGCGGATCGCCGGCGGCGAACGCCTCCAGCACCGCGGTGGCGGCGGGCTCGTCACGCACTACGTAGGACACGCCGCCTTCGTTGTGCCCGACCACGGGGAGGGTGATCGCCTTGGTCTCGTCCGCCGACCGGAATCGCCACGCCGTCTTGAGGAGACGGAGGGGCGTCACGGTCGAGTCACCCCTCAGGTTCGCCGTGACCTGCTGCAGCACCAGGGGGCTGCGGATGATCCCGCCGGGGCTGGAAGCCCGGTCGATGATCTCGAGGAGCACCTCGCGCTGCCGACCGGTTCGGGCGATGTCCCCTCCCCCGGTCGACTGCCACTCCCCGTCCCGCAACTCCTCGTACGACCGGGAACGGGCATAGGCGAGGGCGGTGGCCCCGTCGACCACCTGCGTTCCCGCCTCCTCCACCTCCAGACCGGACTTGAGGTCGCGGGCGGGGGCCGGGAAGTCCAACTCGATGCCGCCGAGGGCGTCGACGATCCCGGCGAACCCTCCGAAATCGACCTCCAGGTAGTGGTTGATGCGGATGCCGGTCTCCCTGCTCACCGTCTCGACGAGCAGCTCCGGCCCTCCGAAGGCGTAGGCCGCGTTGACCTTGTTGACTCCGTGGCCGGGGATCTCCACACGTAGGTCGCGAGGGATCGAGAGCAGCTGAACCTCGTCGGAGGCCACCTGCATGAGCATGATCACGTCGGCCCGGGCACCGGCGAAGTCGCCGAACTTGCCTTCGAGATCGTCGGGCAGGTTCTCCCGGCTGTCGGTGCCGACGACGAGATAGGTGCCCTCTCCCGATGCGAGGGAGTCGAATGTGCCGAGGTCGTCCATCTGGAACTCGGCGAGGAACACCGCTCCCACCGCCAGGGCGGCGAAGAGGACCAGCAGGGTGAGGACCGTGAGGATGAACCTCTGGCCCCGCGACATCCGGCGGCGGCGGCGCTTGCGGGCCTGCCGCGGTCGCTGCGGGTCGGGGACCTGTGTTTGGGGAAGAACGCGCGTCTTGTCGTCTGTCATGATGAGTCTCCGGGAACGAGCGTCGATCGACGCCGCCTACATCTTCCCAGATCCGGCGAGAAATCCGATCAATTGGAGGCGCCGCGGATCACCAGGCCCTGCATGAGACGCTCCACGGCCTCGGTGATCTCGGCGATCGCCTGCTCGAACACCGCCTCGTTGTGCGGGGCGGGCTTCGAGAAGCCGGACACCTTGCGGACGAACTGGCGGGCGGCCGCCTCGATGTCTTCGTGACCGGCTATCTGGGCGCCCTCGCGGAGCCGGACTATCGATCTGCACATGGGGCCACCTTCACATGTTGCGGCGGTATCGGCCACCGATTTCGTACAGGCGCTGGGTGATCTGGCCGAGCGAGGCGACCTGGGCGGCGTCCATGAGCGCGCCGAAGGTGTTGTGACCGGACGTCGCCGCCCGGGCGAGCGCGTCCAGGGCGGCCGGGCTGCGCTCGGCGTTGCGCTCCTGGAATGCCCGGAGGTTGGCGATCTGGCGCTGCTTGTCGGCGTCGGACGAGCGGACGACCTTCTCCGGCACCTCGAACGGCGACCCGTCCTTGTCGAGGAACGTGTTGACGCCGATGATCGGGTACTCGCCGCTCTCCTTCATCTTCTCGTAGTAGAGGGACTCCTCTTGGATCTTCTGGCGCTGGTACTGGCGTTCCATGGCGCCGAGGACCCCTCCCCGGCTGGAGAGGCGGTCGAATTCGGCCAGGACGGCTTCCTCGACCAGGTCGGTGAGCTCCTCGATGATGAACGACCCCTGGAGGGGGTTCTCGTTCTTTGCCAGCCCCAGCTCCCGGTTGATGATCAGCTGGATGGCCATGGCCCGCCGCACCGACTCCTCGGTGGGAGTCGTGATCGCCTCGTCGTAGGCGTTGGTGTGGAGGCTGTTGCAGTTGTCGTAGATGGCGTAGAGCGCCTGGAGGGTGGTGCGGATGTCGTTGAACGAGATCTCCTGGGCGTGGAGGGACCTCCCCGATGTCTGGATGTGGTACTTGAGCATCTGGGAGCGGGGGTTGGCGCCGTAGCGGTGCCTGAGGGCTTTCGCCCAGATGCGCCGGGCCACCCGGCCGATCACGGCGTATTCGGCGTCGATGCCGTTGGAGAAGAAGAACGACAGGTTCGGGGCGAAGTCGTCGATGTGCATGCCCCGGGACAGGTAGTACTCGACGTAGGTGAAGCCGTTGGCGAGAGTGAACGCCAGCTGGGTTATGGGGTTCGCCCCCGCCTCCGCCATGTGGTAGCCGGAGATCGACACGGAGTAGAAGTTCCGCACCCGGTTCTCGATGAACCACTCCTGGACGTCGCCCATCATCTTCAGGGCGAACTCGGTGGAGAAGATGCAGGTGTTCTGGGCCTGGTCCTCTTTGAGGATGTCGGCCTGGACGGTGCCCCGCACCGTGGCCAGCGTCTCGGCCTTGATCCGCTCGTAGACCTCCGGCTCCAGCACGTCGCGGCCTGAGACCCCGAGCAGCATCAGCCCCAGCCCGTTGTGTCCGTCGGGCAGGTCTCCCTCGTAGCGGGGGCGGGGGTGGTCGCGGTAGATCTCGTCGATCTTCGCCTCGACCTCTTTGACCAGGCCGTGCTCACGGATGTACTTCTCGCACTGCTGGTCGATGGCGGCGTTGAGGAAGAACGCCAGGATGGTCGGCGCCGGGCCGTTGATGGTCATGGACACCGAGGTCTGCGGGTCGCAGAGGTCGAAACCGGAGTAGAGCTTCTTGGCGTCGTCGACGGTGGCGACCGACACGCCCGAGTTGCCCACCTTGCCGTAGATGTCGGGCCGCTCGGCCGGGTCCTGGCCGTAGAGCGTCACCGAGTCGAAGGCGGTGGAGAGGCGCTTGGCGGGCATACCGTATGCGAGGTAGTGGAACCGGCGATTCGTCTGCTCGGGCGGGCCTTCGCCGGCGAACATGCGGGTGGGGTCCTCCGCGGTCCGCTTCAGCGGGTAGATCCCGGCGGTGTAGGGGAAGTACCCCGGCAGGTTCTCCTGGCCCAGCCAGCGGACGCGATCGCCCCACGACGTCATCTTCGGCGTGGCGACCTTCGGCACCTTCGTGCCCGACAGCGTCACGTGGTTGAGGGGTGCCCGCACCTCCCGGCCCCGCACCTCGTAGGAGAACTCCTCGCCCGAATAGTTCTCCAGCATCGAGTCCCACTCGGCGAGTCCTCGCGCCAGCTCGGGGTCCACCTCCGCCAGCTTCTCCTCGCCCTTTCTGCGCAGCTCCTCGTCGCCGGTGATCTCCGCCGCCGCCAAGAGGTGCTGGGCCGCCTCGGCCGCCCGGGCCGACTCCTCGACCTTGGCGTCGTAAGCCCGGATGGTCTCGGCGATCTCCGACAGGTACTGGGACCGCTCGGGCGGGACGATGTGGTGCTTCTCGGAGGGCTCGGTGACCCAGTCGGTGCCGGGCGAGAACCCGCCGCCGGCCGTCTCGTCGATGCGCCGCATCAGCTCTAGGTAGAACCGGTTGGTGCCGGGGTCGTTGAAGTCGGAGGCGATCGTCGGCCACACGCCGAGCTCGTCGTCGGCGGCGTCGAAGGCCATCCGGTTGCGCCGCACCTGCTTGCGCACGTCCCGCAGGGCGTCCTCCCAGCCGGGCTTGTCGGCCTTGTTCAGCGCCACCAAGTCGGCGAAATCCAGCATGTCGATCTTCTCGAGCTGGGTGGCCGCCCCGTACTCGGGGGTCATGACGTACACCGACACGTCAGCCAGGTCGACGATGCCGGTGTCGGACTGGCCCACCCCCGACGTCTCGACGATCACCAGGTCGAAGCCGGCCGCCTTGCACACATCGACCGCCTGGCCGACCACGGCCGACAGCGACACGTTCGCCTCCCGGGTCGCCAGCGACCGCATGTAGGCCCGGGGGTGAGGTATCGAGTTCATCCGGATCCGGTCGCCGAGCAGCGCCCCGCCGGTGCGCCGTCGGGAAGGGTCGACGGCCACGATGGCCACCCGCTTGTCCTCGAAGTCCGACAAGAACCGCCGAACCAGCTCGTCCACGAGCGACGACTTGCCCGACCCGCCGGTGCCGGTCACACCCAGCACCACCGCCTGGGAGGGCGCAGCCATCTGGCGGACCGACTCGAACACGTCGGCGTACTTGTCACCGAAGTTCTCGGCAGCCGAGATCAGCTCGGCGACTGCCTTGCGGTCACCGGCGGCCAAGCGGGCCAGGGTGTCGTCGACGTCGTGCAGCTCGCCCCGCTCGAAGTCGCAGCGGGACAGCATGTCCTCGACGATGCCGGCCAGGCCGAGGGCACGGCCGTCGTCGGGCGAGTACACCCGGGCCACCCCGTACGCCTCGAGATCCTCCCCCTCGGCGGGGAGGATGGTGCCTCCGCCCCCGACGAAGATGCGCACGTGCTCCAGCCCTTTCTCCACCAGGAGGTCGCGCATGTACCGGAAGAACTCCATGTGGCCGCCCTGGTAGGACGACACCGCCACGGCGTGGGCGTCCTCCTCCAGCGCCGCCTCGGCGATCTCGGTGACCGACCGATCGTGGCCCAGGTGGACCACCTCGGCGCCTTTCGACTGGAGTATCCGCCGGAAGATGTTGATGGAGGCGTCGTGCCCGTCGAACAGCGACGTCGCGGTCACGAATCGACGGGGGCGCATCTCTGCTGCAGCCACTGCGATGTCGACTCTACTAGCCTGATATTTTGATGTCCAAAGACCTGGATCCCATCGCAGAGGCGCGGCGGCAGTGGGAGGCCCACGGCTGGGAATCGGCCGCACCCGGGATGACGGCGGTGACCACACTGGTGCGCGTCCACCAGATCCTCATCGAGCGGATCGAAAGGGCCCTCGCTCCTTTCGGGCTGACCTTCGCCCGTTTCGAGATCCTCCGCCTCCTCGGGTTCAGTCGCCGCGGACGCCTCCCCATGGGAAAGATCGGCGAGCGGCTCCAGGTCCATCCCGCCAGCGTCACCAGCGCGGTGAAGCGGCTGGAGCGCGACGGGCTCCTCCGACGGACCCAGGACGAGGTCGACGGCCGGATCGTCCTCGCCGAGTTGTCGGATGCTGGCCGCCGACTCCTCGAGCCCGCCACCGCCGCAGTCAACGCGGTGTTCGAGGATCTCGGCCTATCCGGCAACGAGGTGGACGACCTCATCTCCCTCCTCGACCGGGTTCGCCACGCCAACGGCGACGGCACGCTCCCTTGACTCCCCCTCCCATGCAGCCGCCGGCGCCTTAGAATGGGTCGAGCGACCCAGACACGGGTCGCCAGGGCATGGGAGGACACAGAGGCTGATGCAGACTTTCTACGGCACTCTGCATGGACATGGGCACCCCGACGGTCCGATGAGTGTCGCCGTCCAGTTCGATGGCGGACGCATCCGCATGTGGTCCGATCGTCGCCGTCTCGGATCGTGGGACCTGGCCGATGTCCGCATCCGGCGCGAGTCGATCTTCCGGTTCGTCCTCATCGCCGGCGGCGTCGAGTACCGGTTCAGCCCCGACGATCCCTCCGGTTTCGCCCAGTCGGTAGACGTCGAGATCGACCTCACCGCCGAAGAGAGGCCCCGCTTCGGCCTGGCCCAGCGGATCCGCCAGATCGAGGCGACCTGATCTGGACTAGCCGCCGCCGCATGCCAGTATCTCTGCCATGCCCCAGGCGGTCTCCTTACTCGGCAGGGTGATGGCCGCCGCGCTCGCGGCGGTGGGCATGGAACTCGCCTTCGCCTACCTGTGGCCCGCTCCGCGTCAGCCGGAGTTCGACCCCAGCGGCACCTTCGGCGAGGAGTATCCCGGGCCTCCGATCCGCCTGGTTGCGCTGGGCGATTCGACCCTCACCGCTCCCGGCGTGGCCGCGGCCGATGAGATCTGGATCCGCCAGGTCGCCCGGCGGCTGGCGGATGCCACCCGGCGACCGATCGAGCTGCGCTCCTTCGGCGTGAGCGGGTCCACGTCGCTCGACGTGCTCGTCGAGCAGCTCCCGGAAGCGATCGAGTTCGGCCCACATCTCGCCATCGTGTCGGTGGGAGCCAACGACGTCATCAAGGGCGTTTCGCTGCGCAAGCTCCACGACAATCTCGACCGGATCGTCGCCGCGTTGAAAGGGACGGGCGCGCTGGTGATCCTCAGCGGCGTCGGAGATCTGGGCACCATCCCCCGCCTGGCTCCTCCGGTGCGCCAGATGGCTTCCCGGCTGGGACGCCGCGCCGACCGCGTCCACGAGCGGGTCGCCGAGCGTCACGGCGTCGTCAAGGCCGACCAATGGACCTGGGCGTCGCTCGAGTTCCGCCGGCGCCGCGACGTGTGGTCTCCCGACCGCTTCCATCCCAACGGCGCCGGCCACGAGATCTGGGCCACCACCTGCTGGCAAGCCCTCCAGCCCCTGTGCGCCGACCTGGTGGGCGTTCGCACCTGAATCGGACGCTACGATCGCCGGATGGCGCTTCTCGCCGACCTCTTCCGCACCGCCGTCACCTTCGCCGGCGCCGTCGTGATGACGATCGTCTGCGCCGCGGCAGTGATGATCGTCTCCCGCCTGTCGCCCCGCAGTCACGCCGTCGAGAGGATCATCCGCCTCTGGAGCCGCACGTGGCTGTTGCTCTCCGGCACCCGGCTCCGGGTGGTCGGAGGCGAGAACGTCGACACCTCCCGCTCGTATGTCGTCGTCGCCAACCACGAGTCGGCCTTCGACATCATGGCCTGCTTTCTGGCGCTTCCCGTCCCGATCAGGTTCCTCGCCAAGAAGGAGCTCTTCCGCATCCCCATCCTCGCCCAGGGGATGAGGGCGATCGGCATCGTCGAGGTCGACCGCCAGGCCCGTATCGCCATCCACGAGCAATTGAACGCCCAGGCCAAGGAGCTGATCGCAGCCGGGCGGTCGGTGATCATCTACCCGGAGGGGACCCGGACGAGGACCGGCGAGCTGGGGCCATTCAAGAAGGGGGCGTTCACGATCGCCCTGGGATTGGGCCTTCCCCTCCTCCCGGTGGCCATCGATGGCAGCTACGAGGCGTGGAAGCCGGGTACCTTCCTGATCCGTGGCGGACGCGAGATCACCGTCGAGATCCTGCCGCCGATCGAGACCGACGAATGCGGAGACGCCAACGAGCTGCGCGACCGGGCCCGTGATGTCATCGCCCGGGCACTTCGGGCTCAGTCGTAGACCCCGGCGAGGTAGACGCGGCCGTCCTTCACGAAACACAGGACGGCCCCTACCGAAGTGACGATCTGGTACCGGTCCGCCGGCCCTTCCCCCTCCCACCATCTGCCCACCATCCTCCACGGACCGGCCCACGACAGCACCGTCTCCCAGCGGGTGCCGAGCCGGATCCGCACGGGCATGCCTCCATCCCATTCGACCTCGATGGGAGGCGGCTTCGGGGACGCCAGCGCCGGGGACGGCGGAGGGACCTTTCCCGGCCAGGGCGCGTCCTCTCCCACTTCCGGCGGCTGGTCTCCCCACGGGTACCACTCCACCTGCTCGTGGGGCATCCGCCCTCCCTTGGGAACGGCCTGCAAGACCGCGTCGGGCCCCACCAGCGCCTGCGCCCGTGCCAGCGCCCTCTCGGCATCGTGGCGATCGATCGCCACCTCCTGCCAGGTGGTCTCCCCGTCGCGTTCGATGGGCTCGAGCAGGGCCAACTGGCGCCCCTCTCCCGAGAGGTCCGAGGGGTCCAGCCGCAGCCGCACCACCCCGCCGGGGATGCCACCGGGGGTGTCCATCCAGGCTCGCACCTGCCACCACACCCTCTCCGCCAGGGCGTGTTCGGTGAAGGGGTCGGCGGAACGCCACGTCCGCTGCCGCATCGTCCCGTCGGCGGCCTCCACCTCCACCATCACCTTGAAGGGAGACAGCCCGTCCCGGGACAGGGCCCCCAGGAGCCGGGCGGCGAGGCTGCGGGTCAGGAAGGCGACCTGCTCGGCCATCACCAACGGCTCTTCGATATGGCGGGACTCGACGGCGTATTCGGGGGGAATGGGCCGGGGCATCGGCCGGCGGTCCTCTCCGGCGGCCAGGCGGTGCGCCGTCAGGCCGTCCGGGCCGAAACGGGAGGCCACCGCCGCCCGGGGCAGTCGGGCGAGGGCGCCCAGGGTGGTGACACCCAGCCAGCGGAACGTATCCGCCAGCTCCCCCGGCCCCAGGGCGTCGATCTCCAGGTCACGGAGGAACGCGGCCGTGTCCTCGACGATGAGCGGCTCGAGCTCGCCTGCCCGGGCGGCCGCCTGCCGGGCGGCGAACGGCCCGTCGGCCAGTCCGATGCGAGCACCAGGGGGGATCGCCCCGGCGATCTTCTCCGCCAGCACCTTTTCGCCGCCGTAGTAGCGCACCGCCCCTTCCACCGGCACGTAGGCGACCCCCGGCTCGGCCACCTCCACCCGAGGAACGAGATCCTCGATGATCTGCACGACGGACTCGAACCAGCGGACGTCGGCCGATCGGTCAACCGGCGACTCGCTGGCGTTCTTCGACGCCAACTCCGGATACAACACGCATAACGTCCGTGCCATCGTCCACCATCTCGATCGTCCTCGTCGTCCCCGCCACTCCCCTGCCGGACGCTTCGACGACGAGACGACGGCGCCGCAGCTGGCCGTGACCCCTGTCCACGCCTTCCCATCGCACTTCCCGGGCCCACAACCGCAGATGGGCCACCCCCGAAGGCAGAGGATCACCGAGGGGCCGCAGCGCCACCCCCGTGCGCCGGGCCCGGGCCAGCGCCGCCAGGCGTCTCAGGTGCTGGTCCCTCACTCCGGCGGGCACCTCGGCGTACACCGCCTGGACCCCGTCGATGAGGGAGGCCGCCACCTGGGGCCAGAGCTCCGGATCGGGGCAGCGGACGATCACCAGCCGGCTGGAGTCCACCCCCATCTCCCAGGCGGCCAGCGGCGACAACCAGCCTTTGACGTCGAGCGCCACCACCGGCGCCCGTTGGGACGGCTCCACCAGGAGACCCAGCCCCAGCCGGGTCATCCCCATCCCTGTCGACCCATACACCTCGGTGATGCGGCCGGGTTGGAGCAGCTTCATCGCCACAGCGTACCGAACATATGTTCGATACGCCAGTCGGCTACTCGAGCTCGTCGATCGACTTCGGCCAGTCGTCCTTCAGCAGGCGCGACAGCGCCCGGTCGGCCAGGAGACGGCCCCCGGTCTGGCAGGTGGCGCAGTAGTTCGTCTCGTTGTCGGAGTAGACGATCCGCTGCACCGCAGATCCGCACCGTGGGCACGGCTCGCCGTACTTGCCGTGCACCGCCATGTCGGGCCGGAACGCCGTCACCTTCTCCGGCCACCCCTCCCCCACCTCGGCCCTCAGCTTCTCGGTCCAGCCGGTCAGGCAGTCCTGGATGGCCCGGTGGAGCCGCTGCAGCTCCTCTTCTGTCATCGACCGGGTGCGGGTGGTGGGAGAGAGCCTGGCTTCCCAGAGGATCTCGTCGGAGTAGGCGTTGCCGATCCCCGAGAAGAGCCGGGGGTCGGTGAGAGCCCGCTTGAGGGTGCGGTTCTCCTTCTGCAACGCCTCGGTCATCTCCGCGAGTGTCATCTCGAGCGGCTCGATCCCGCCCCGGTCGAGAGCAGCCAGGGCCTCCTCGCCTTTCAGCACCCACAGCCCGGCGCGCTTCTTCGTGCCTTGTTCGGTCAGCACGAGCGTCCCGTCGGTGAAGTCCAGGGCGGCGAGGCCCACCTTGCGGGGCACCGACGCTCCCGGAGCGAGCCAGCGCAACCGGCCGGCGATCATCAGGTGGATGACCATGAACAGGTCGTCGGGGAACTCGAAGACGATTCGCTTCCCGACCCTTCGCAGCCCGCGCACCTCTCGTCCCACGGCGGCGTCGTAGGGCGGGTCGAAGGTGCGCAACACGGAGGGGGAGGCGATGCGCACGCCGGTGAGGGCACGGCCGAGGACCCGCCGCTCCAGGGCCTCGATGTAGACGACGACGTCGGGCAGTTCGGGCATCCGCCGACCCAGCCTAGGAGGAGATCTCGGCGATCAGTCGGCGCTACGGCCGGCCGTGTCGACCGCCAGCAGCACCCCGCAGGTGACTATCGCCACCGTGAACGCCAGCAGGGCCTCACCGACGAGGCCGACGTCGACGATCCGACCGGCGGTGAGGAGGATGACGACCAGCCCCAGGGCGGTGCCCAGGCCGATGGCGAACCGGCCCCTGGTCTGGCTCTGGAAGGCGGCGATGCCACCTCCGGCGAGCACGAAGCTGGAGGCCATCATCGCCGGCCACGCCGGGATGTCGCCCGGAAACGAGATGGCGCTTCCCCGGACCATCGCCAGCACCGACGTCAGGAAACCGATCGTCGCTGCCGCGACGACCAGCGGGCCGAGGTAGCGGAGGCCGGTTCCGGAGCGGCTCTCCTTGCGCGGCGGCAACGGCGCCCCCACATCCTCGATCGCCTTGACGCCCTCCAACTCGTCGACCTCGACCGACTCGGCGGGAGCCTCTTCCCGCAGGCGGGCCATGACCCGGGCCAGGCGGCTGGCGGGTGTGGCGACTCCGAGGGCGAGAGCGAAGCGAACGTCGTCGTCGGTGGTGAGGATCACCTCCTCGCCTTCGATCCGGAGGTGGAATCCGTCGGGCTGGGGGCTCACTTCGACTTCCGAGAGCGGCCAGGTCCCAATCTCGGCGCCCCCGGCGGCGAGGAGGGTGAGGGTTTCGTCCTCCAGATGGATCCGCACGGTGACACCGCCGGCGTCGTCGCCGGCCATCCTCACCGTCCCGGTCATCCGCGTGTTGATCACTGGTCCGCTCCTGGCCGCCCCCGCCCGCCGGTCGAAGGAGCCGACAGGATACGCACGGACCGGAGGTGCGGACAACAACTTTGGCGGATGTCGGGCCGTGGGCTATACCCTCGCCACGTGCCCGAGATCATCTACACCACATACCGTTTGAGCCGTCACTATCCGCCCGACCGGACGGTTCTCTCCGACATCTCCCTGTCCTTCTATTACGGCGCCAAGATCGGGGTCATCGGCCCCAACGGCGCCGGCAAGTCGAGCCTCCTGCGGATCATGGCGGGCCTCGACGACGGCTACGAAGGGGAAGCCCGCCTCACGGAGGGCTACACAGTGGGCCTCCTCGAACAGGAGCCGTATCTCGATCCCGCCAAGACCGTCTACGAGAACGTGATGGACGGGGTCGCCGAGGTCAAGGCCCTGCTCGACGAGTACAACGAGGTCCTGGCCGCCTGGGCCGACCCCGATGCCGACTACGAGGCGCTGGGCGCCCGTCAGCAGCGGCTGGAGGACAAGATCGCGGCCGCCGACGCGTGGAATCTCGATCGCACCGTGGAGATGGCGATGGAGGCGCTGCGGGTGCCACCCGGCGACCGGGACGTGACCACGCTGTCCGGAGGCGAGCGGCGCCGGGTCGCCCTCTGCCGCCTGCTGCTCTCCCATCCCGACCTGCTCCTGCTCGACGAGCCCACCAACCACCTGGACGCCGAGTCGGTGGCGTGGCTGGAGAAGTTCTTGGCCGACTACAAGGGCACGGTCGTGGCGGTCACCCACGACCGCTACTTCCTCGACAACGTCGCCGAGTGGATCCTGGAGCTGGACCGCGGCAGGGGCCGCCCCTTCCACGGCAACTACTCGGGCTGGCTGGAGCAGAAGCAGCAGCAGCTCGCCCAGGAGGAGAGGGAGGCGTCGGCTCTGCGGCGGACAATCGAGCGCGAGCTCGAATGGGTGCGCATGTCGCCGCGCGCCCGCCAGGCCAAGGGCAAGGCACGTCTCACCCGCTACGAACAGCTCGTGGCCCAGGCCGAGCAGATGGAGAGCCGCCCCTCCCAGCTCACTTTGTCGATCCCGTTCACCCAGCGCCTCGGCGACAAGGTCATCGTGGCGAACAACATCTCCAAGGCGTACGACGGGCGGGTGCTGATCCGGGATCTGTCCTTCGACATCCCGCCCGCCGGCATCGTCGGGATCATCGGCCCGAACGGCGCCGGCAAGACGACCCTGTTCCGGATGATCACGGGCCAGGAGCAGCCGGACTCGGGCACGATCGAGATCGGCCCGTCTGTCGACCTCGCCTACGTCGACCAGCACCGCGATGCCCTCGACCCCGACAAGACGGTGTTCGAGGAGATCTCCGGCGGCGCCGACTTCCTCAAGATCGGAAAGCGCGAGGTGAACAGCCGCGCCTACGTGGCGTCGCTCAACTTCCGGGGCGCCGACCAGCAGAAGAAGGTCGGCCAGCTCTCGGGAGGCGAGCGGAACCGGGTCCACCTCGGCGTGATGCTCCGCCGGGGAGGCAACGTCATCCTCCTCGACGAGCCGTCGAACGACCTCGACGTCGACACCCTGCGCGCCCTCGAGGAGGCCCTGGTCGACTTCCCGGGCTGCGCCCTGGTCATCTCCCACGACCGCTGGTTCCTCGACCGCATCTGCACCCACCTCCTGGTATTCGAGGGAGACGGCCAGGTGACGTGGTTCCCGGGGAACTGGTCCGAATACGAGGAGTGGCGGGAGAAGAACCCGGTGGGCACGGCGTAGCGCCCTCAGCCGCCCCGATCAGAGCCCCAACACGCACGAGCGGCCCCGGCCGAAGCCGGGGCCGCCTGTGGTGTCAGGACCTCTTCGGGTCAGCGGGGATTCTCGAAGGTCTCCTCGAAGGAGCGGGCGACTCGCCTGCGGTCGCGGTTGCCGCCACCACCCCCGCCACCGCCGGCGTTCTGCTGACGGTCACGGTTGCGATCCCGGTCTCCGCCCCGGCGGTCGCGATCCCGGTCGCGGCCACGGCCGCCGCCACCGCGGCGGTCGCCGCGGTCACGGCCTTCACCGCGCCCGCCGCCTCCTTCGGACCCGCCGTTGCCGCCGTTGCCGCCCGGCTCCGGCAGCGTGGCCCCCGGCAGCGCTTCGACCAGGTCCAGGCTGAGCTTGCCGCGGTCGATGCCGCCGACTCGGACCTTGACCTTGTCGCCGAGCTCCAGGTAGTCCTCCACCCGCTCGACCCGCTTGGAGGCGTCGAGCTTGGAGATGTGCAGCAGACCGTCGGTGCCGGGGAGGATGTTCACGAACGCACCGAACTTGGTGATGTTCACGACCTCGCCCTCGTACTCGGCCCCGATCTCGGGCTGCGGCGGGTAGGCGATCTGGAGGATCCGCTCCTTCGTCTTGGCGAGGACCTCGCTGTCGTTGGAAGCGATGCGGACGATGCCCTTTCCATCCGCCTCGTCGATCTCGATGCTGGCGCCGGTCTCGGCCTCCAGCTCCCGGACGACGGCGCCCTTGGGGCCGATGACCTCACCGATCTTGTCCTTGGGGATCTCGACCTGCTCGATGCGCGGGGCGTAGGGCTTCATCTCCTCGCGCGGCGCCGGGATGGCCTCCCGCATCACCTCGAGGATCTTCAGACGGGCTTCCTTCGCCTGGTCGAGCGCCGCCGACAGCACCTCCGAGGGCAGGCCCTCGATCTTGGTGTCCAACTGCAGGGCGGTGATCACATTCGCGGTGCCCGCCACCTTGAAGTCCATGTCGCCCAGGGCGTCTTCGGCGCCGAGGATGTCGGTGAGGGTGACGAACTGGCCGTCGCGATGGATCAGCCCCATGGCGATGCCCGCCACCGGCTCCGAGATCGGCACTCCGGCGTCCATCAGCGAGAGGGACGAGGCGCACACCGAAGCCATCGACGTCGAGCCGTTCGACGAGAGGACCTCGGAGACGAGCCGCAGGGCGTAGGGGAACTCGTCGGCGTCGGGGACCACCGGGAGCACGGCCTTCTCCGCCAGCGCGCCGTGGCCGATCTCCCGCCGCTTCGGGCCTCTCATGAAGCCGGCCTCGCCGGTCGAGAACGGCGGGAAGTTGTAGTGGTGCATGTACCGCTTCGATTCCTCGGGGGCGAGGGTGTCGAGCATCTGCTCCATCTTCAGCATCCCCAGGGTGGTGATGGTCAGCACCTGGGTCTCGCCCCGCTGGAAGAGCCCGGAACCGTGGGCACGCTCGATCACGCCGACCTCTGCGGTGAGCGGTCGGATGTCACGCGGGCCCCGACCGTCCAGGCGCACACCCTCGTCGATGACGCGGTCGCGCATCATCTCCTTGAGGACGGCCTTGAACGCCCTGGCGGCCTGGACCTTGGTCTCGGCATCGTCTTCGGGGATGCCGAGCTCGGCCACGACCTCTTCGAAGGCCCGGTCGGCGGCGTCGTTGCGCTCCTGCTTCCCGGGGATCCGGATGACATCGGTGAGCTTGGGACGGGCGGCCTGGGCCACCCGCTCGGCCAGCTCCGGCGTGTAGTCGACGGCACGCGGCCATTCGATGTGCGGCTTCTCGACCTTGGACGCCAGCTCGGCGATCAGGTCGATGACTCCGGCGATGTAGGGCTTGGCCTCTTCGAGTGCGGCGGAGACGGCGGCCTCGTCCGACGGCGGGTCGCCGGCGGCTACGAGACGCAGGCCGTTGGGCGTGGCACCGGCCTCCACCATCATGATGTCGATCTCGCCCTGGGCGTTGCGGCGCCCGGCGACGACCAGCTCGAAGACGGACTCGTCGAGATCGCTCTCGGTCGGAAAGGGGATCCACTCGCCCTTCTTGAGGGCCAGCTTCACGCCGCCAACCGGCCCGTTGAACGGGATCGGCGAAACAGCCAGCGCCGCCGAGGCGCCGTTGAGCGCCACCACGTCGAAGGGGTTCTCGCCGTCGACGGACAGCGAGGTGACGACGATGTGGGTCTCACACCGGTAATCGTCGGGGAAAGACGGCCGCAGCGGCCGGTCGATGAGCCGGCACGTGAGGATCGCCTCTTCGGAGGGGCGGCCCTCCCGGCGAAAGAACGAGCCGGGGATGCGCCCCACGGCGTACATGCGCTCTTCGAAGTCGACGGTGAGGGGGAAGAAGTCGATCCCCTCCCGCAGTGTCTTGTTGGCGGTGGCGGTGACCAACATCTCGGTTCCCCCGAGCTTGGACACCACGGCGCCATCGGCCTGACCGGCCAGTTTGCCGGTCGAGAAGGTCAGGGTTTTCCCACCTACCTCACCGGATACGGTGATTTCGGGCACTCTTGTGCTCCTTTGTTGCTCTGGGAGCGGCCCGTTGGCAGTTGTCAACCCTCGATCGAGGATTCGCAACTGACAACCGGCCGACTCCTCCTTACCGACTTAGCTTATGTCGGAACTTGCGACTATCCCGATCATCGCCGCCTTCGACGAGATCGGATCTCCAACGAAAAGAGCGGCTATCGAGCCGCTCCTTTCGAAGACATCAGCGCCTGAGACCGAGCCGAGAGATCAACGACCGGTAACGCTCGACGTCCTGTCTGCGCAGGTAGTCGAGCAGACGGCGACGCTTGCCGACCAGCATCAGCAGCCCGCGGCGGCTGTGGTGGTCGTGCTTGTGCTCGCGGAGGTGCTCGGTGAGGTGGTTGATCCGTTCGGTCAGGATCGCCACCTGCACCTCGGGCGAGCCCGTGTCGCTGTCGTGGTGCCCGAATTCGGACACGATCTCCTTGGTGGTCTTCATTGCGCGTGAAACCTGGTTGTGAATCAGAGGGACTCGGGTCATGTTACTGCCCCGGGCGCCCGCATGGAAACTCAACTGCTCAGGATCTGCCGGGCGGCCATCGCGTCCTTGTCCATCTGGTCGACGAGGGCCTCCACCGAGTCGAATCGCTCCTCCCCCCTGAGGCGCTCGACGAAGTCGACGTCGAGGGTCTTGCCGTACAGATCGCCCGAGAAGTCGAAGACGTGGACCTCGAGGAGACGCACCCCGGACGTCCCGAACGTGGGCCGAACTCCCAGGGAGGCGACCCCGTCGGCTTCGATGGCGCCCCTCACCCGCACGGCGTAGATCCCGTCGGCGGGCACCGCCAGGCCGGCGGGCAGGGGCAGATTGGCGGTCGGATAGCCCAGGGTCCTCCCCCGGGCGTCTCCCCGGACGACCACTCCACTCACGCGGTGGGGCCGTCCCAGCAACGCGGCGGCCTCGGAGACGCGCCCGGCCATCACCAGCTGGCGGATGCGCGTCGAGGAGATGACGCCTTCCTCGTCGGCTACCAGCTCGACGGCAGCCACGTCGAACCCATGCCGCCGGCCCAGCTCGTCGAGGGTCGCCACGTCGCCGGTGCGGTCCCGACCGAACCGGAAGTCGAGCCCCACCGAGACCAGGCGCACGTTCGCCTTGGCGATGAGGACCGACGTGACGAACTCCTCGGGGCTCATGGAGCGGATGTCGCGCAGGTCGAGGACGCCCACCCATTCGACGCCCAGTTGGCGCAGCAGCTCGATGCGTCGGTCGATGCGGGTGAGGAGAGGCGGTGCCTGGGCCGGCGCCAGGACCTCGACGGGATGCGGGTCGAAGGTGAGCACGCCGGGGACGAGGCCCTCCTTGCGACAGCGCGAGAGCAGCTGGGCGATCACGGTGACGTGGCCGCGGTGCACCCCGTCGAAGACCCCGACCGCCACCCCTGACGCGTCGGGCACCTCCCACGTCGGAGCGAACACGTTCATGCCAACACCACCTCCGGCCGGGACTGGCGGCCGGAGCGACGGTACACGGCGATGAGGCGGCCAGTCTCGTCGAGGACGGCGACGGGGACGTCCTCGGGGATGTCGGCCACCGGCCCGGTCCCGAACTTGGCGCCGTGGGCGACTCCTCGGGCCACCGCCTCGTCGACCGTCACCTGCGGCAGGTCCGACAGCGCCTCCGCCGGCGTCAGCAGGTGGTCCTCCCAGGCATCGAGGTGATCCACGGGCACCGCCCGATCCAGGCCCAGCGACCCGACGCGGAGCCGACGGAGGGCGATGAGGTGGGCGCGCCCGCCCAAGGCGCGGGCGATGTCGTCGACGAGAGACCGCACGTAGGTGCCCTTGCCGCACACGACCCGGAACGACACCTCCGGGTAGGGGCCGGGTGCGAAGTCGGTCATCTCCAACTCGTAGACGTCGACCATCCGGGCTTCCCGCTCCACGGTCTCGCCCCGGCGGGCGATCTCGTACAGGCGCTCGCCTCCGACCTTGAGCGCAGAGACCATCGGAGGGAGCTGTTCGATCCTCCCGACGAACCGGGGGACCACCGCTTCGATGTCTGCGGCGGTGATGTCCATAGGCTCCTGTTCCAGGATCGCCCCGTCGGCGTCCAGGGTGTCGGTGGCGACGCCGAAGCGGCCCACCCCGACGTATTCCTTCGGGAGCTCTTGGACGAATCGGATCAGGCGGGTGACGCGGCCGATCGCCACGACCACCACCCCGGTCGCCATCGGATCGAGCGTGCCGGCGTGGCCCACCTTCTTGACGCCCGTGACCCGGCGCACGCGGGCCACGACGTCGTGGCTGGTCATGCCGCCCGCCTTGTCGACGACGAGGAACCCCTCAACCATGCGGGAGGCGCTCTCTGACCGCGGCCACCGCGTCCTCGGGGGTGCCCGCGAACGTGAAGCCGGAGGCGTTGTGGTGGCCTCCACCGCCCATCGCCGCGGCTATGGCGCCCACGTCCACGCGGCCCCGGGAGCGGAGCGACACCCTGACGGTGGCCTCGTCGACCACCTTGACCAGGGCGGCGACGTCGGATTCGACGGGGAGGCGGATCAGGTCGATCAAGCCGTCCACGTCGCCGCGGGTGACCCCGGCCCCTTCGATGTCCTCGGGATGGAGCACCGACCAGACGAACCTCCGGTCCGCCTCGAGGACGGCCCGCCCCGTCACCTTGGACACGACCGCCAGGTACCCGAACGGCGCCTCCTCGAACATGTGCTGGCCGATCTGTTCGGGCCGGGCCCCGGCGGCCACCAACTGGGCGGCGGCGTGGAGCGTGGGCGGCCGCGTGTTGGAGTACTGGAACCGGCCGGTGTCGGTGACGATGCCGGTGAGGAGAGCCGTGGCGACGGTGGGGGTGATCGGCCAGCCGATGCGACGGAGGAGGGCCAGCGTGATCTCCGCGGTGGAAGAGACGTGCGGCTCCACCAGGGCGATGTCGCCGAAACCCTCGTTGGTGACGTGGTGGTCGACGACGACCACGGTCCCCGCCCCCTTGGCGACCGACCCCAGCTCTCCTAGCCGGTCCGGCGAGCCGGTGTCGAAGGCGATGAACAGCTCGGGGTCCGACGGCACGCGGTCGGGCGGCACCAGGCGGTCGAGCGGCAGGTACCGGTAGATGTCGGGGAGCTCGAAAGGCGTGCCGAACGAGGCCCACACTTCCTTGCCGGCGTCGCCGGCGGCGACGGCCATGGCGAGCATCGACCCGAGGGCGTCCCCGTCGGGGCCCACGTGGCAGGCCATGGCGATCTTCGAGGCGCTGCGGATGGCTTCGGCTGCTTCGGCGAGCTTTTCTTTGTCCACTATCTCTCCTCCGGCTGGGGCCCGTCTGTGGCGATGCGCCGGAGGATGCTGTCGATCCGGTCGCCGTGGACGACACCCGAGTCGAGGGCGAATTCGAGATGCGGCGTGTACTTCATCCGCACCTGGCGACCGACGGCGGATTGCAGCCGGGGTGCGGCCTTGGTGAGAGCCGCCACGGCTTCCTCTCCCCGGCTGAGATCCAGCGTCGAGATGTAGACCACTGCCCGGCGCAGGTCAGGGCTCGTCTCGACGGCGGTGACCGACACCATCTCGACCCTCGGGTCGGTGAGGCGCTCGATCTCGTCGGCCAGCACCTCCCGAAGGATCGAGTTCACTTTCCGCATCCGGGGCGTCGCCATCAGGGCTCCTCCAGGTAGGAGACGGCCAGTTCGAGCAGTTCGATGTCCACCTGCTCGTCAAAGTAGCGCCGGATGCGCTCGATCAGTGAGTCCAATTGCGTTGCGTCCGGGGCGACGATCGCCACCCCGAGCGAGGCCCGCTGCCAGTAGTCGTGGTTTCCGACCTCGGCGATGCTGAGCGAAGCCAGCTTCCGCAGCCGCTCGACATGGGGGCGGAGCACCGCCCTCTTGCTCTTGAGCGACTGCGCCGCCGGTATGTGGAGCTCCAGACGGACGGCGCAACTGTGCATCTACTCGTCAAGTGCGGGCGATCTCTCGGATCTCGTAGACCTCGATGAGGTCGCCCTCCTTGATGTCGTTGAAGTTGGCCAGGCCGATACCGCACTCGAAGCCCTGGGACACCTCGCGAACGTCGTCCTTGAACCGCTTGAGCGAGTCGATGGTCCCGTCGTAGGTGACGACTCCGGCGCGCAGCAGCCGGGCACGGGCACCGCGCTGGACCACGCCTTCGGTGACGTAGCAACCGGCGACGGCTCCGACCCGGGGAACCCGGAACACGGCCCGGACCTCGGCGGTGCCGAGCACGACTTCCTGCTCCTCGGGGGCGAGCTGGCCCACCAGGAGCTGTTCGATCTCGTCCAGCAGCTCGTAGATGACGCTGTAGGTGCGGATCTCGATCCCCAGGCGCTCGGCTGCCTTGCGGGCACCCGGCTCCGGACGCACGTTGAAGCCGACGATGACGGAGTCGGTGACGTCGGCGAGGTTGACGTCGTTCTCGTTGATGCCCCCCACCGCCCCGTGGACGATCTCGATCTTGCCGCCTTCGCGGGTGATCTTGCCGATCGACTCCCGGAGCGCCTCGAGCGACCCCTGGGCGTCGGCTTTGACGATGACCCGCAGGGTGGCGTCCTCGGAGCGGAGTTGTTCGAGCAGGCTCTCGAGCCGCTCCCGGGCGGTCGGGATCTTCTGCTCCTCCTGGCGGATCGCCTCCATCCGCTCTTGGGCGATGGCCCGGGCTTCCTTCTCGTTCTTGACGACCTCGAAGAAGTCACCGGCGGCGGGCACGTCCTCCCAGCCCATGATCTGCACGGGCGTGGAGGGACCTGCCTGCTTGATCCGGCCCCCGGTGTCGTCGGTCATCGCCCGCACACGACCGGCCACCGGGCCGGCGACGAAGGCGTCGCCTTGCTTGAGAGTGCCCCGCTGCACGATCACCGTTGCGACCGGGCCCCGGCCCCGTTCCAGCTGAGCTTCCACCACCACGCCCGAGGCCGGCGCCTTGGGGTTGGCCCGGTAGTCCTCGAGCTGGGCAACCAGGTCGATGATCTCGAGCAAATCCTGGACGCCTTCGCCGGTGAGGGCGCTGACTTCGACGCTGGGGATGTCGCCGCCCAGTTCTTCGGTGATGACCTCGTGCTCGGCGAGCTCGGCGCGGACCCGCATGGGGTCGGCGCCGGGCGCGTCCATCTTGTTGATGGCCACGACCATGCGGACACCGGCGGCCTTGGCGTGGGAGATCGCTTCGATGGTCTGGGGCATGACGCCGTCGTCGGCGGCGACGACCAGCACGACGATGTCGGTGATGTTGGCACCGCGGGCCCGGAGGGCGGTGAAGGCCTCGTGGCCCGGGGTGTCGATGAAGGTGATCTTCCTGCCCTCCACCTCGACCTGGTAGGCGCCGATGTGCTGGGTGATGCCGCCTTCCTCGCCTCCGGCGACGTTGGTCTTGCGGATGCGGTCGAGGAGGGTGGTCTTGCCGTGGTCGACGTGGCCCATCACGGCGACGACCGGGGGACGCGGAACGAGGTCTTCTTCCTTGTCGTCGAACTCGGGTCGCTCGGCGACGGCGGGGGCGGCGGGCTCTTCGGCGGCGGACGGCTGGCGAACGTCGACGATGACGCCGAAGCCCTCGGCGACCTCTTCCATCAGGTCTTCCGGCATCACCGCGGTGGCCCCGACGGGCCGGCCGCGGGTGAGAAGGGCGCGCACGACTTCGGAGGCGGGCTGACCGATGGCGGCGGCGAACTCCTCCACCGTCATGCCGGCCTCGACCTCGGCGATCTGGACGTCCTCGTCGGCCGTCTCCTGCGGCTCTTCAGCCGGCGCCGCCTCGGCCTCGGCCGTCTCGGGCTCCGGCTCGGCGGAAGCCTCCTCGGCGACCGCTTCCTCGGCGACCGCTTCCTCGGCAGTTGCTTCGTCGGTCTCGGTCGTCGATGCGCCGCCACCGTCGGCGAGCGCCATGGTGACCAGCTCCACCTCGGCCTCGTCGAGGCCGGAGGAGGCGGTCTTGACGTTCAACCCCAGCTCGATCGCCTGTTCGAGGACCTCTTTGGAATCGACCCCCAGATCGCGCGCTAGCTCGTAAACCCGTGTCTTCGCCACTCTTTCTCCAACTCAGTCTTCTTCTTCGCCAGCTTCCGCTTCGACATCTTCCGGCTCGTCGTCGACGACCGCTTCCTCCTCGGCCGGGGCCTCGGCGCCTTCCTCACCCTCCGTGACATCGGAGCCCTCGCTGGCGGTGTCATCGAGGGCCTCCTGCGGGACTTCTGCGGTCTCGGTCGCCTCGGCCGTGGCCTCCGCTCCGCCGGCTTCCGCTTCTGCGGCGGCTTCGGCCTCCTCCTCGTCCTCCCGGTCGGAGCGGATGTCGATCTTGTAGCCGGTGAGGCGGGCGGCCAGGCGAGCGTTCTGGCCTTCCTTGCCGATGGCGAGCGACAGCTGGTGCTCGCTCACGATCACCGTAGCGGTCTTCGTCTCCTCATCGATATGCACCTCGCGCACGCGGGCCGGCCCGAGTGCCTCGGCGATGAACTCGGCGGGGTTCTCACGCCACTGGACGACGTCCACCTTCTCGCCGCGCAGCTCGTTGACGACCTGGCGGACACGCGAGCCGCGGGCTCCCACTGCCGCGCCCTTGGCGTCGACGTTCGGGTCGTGGGACACCACCGCGATCTTCGTGCGATGGCCGGGCTCGCGGGCGATCGCCACGATTTCGATGGTGCCGTCGGCGAGCTCGGGGACCTCCAGCTCGAGCAGGCGCCGGACCAGGTCCGGGTGGCTGCGGGACACGACGATCTGGGGGCCCTTGGCGTCGCCCCGCACCTCGACGATCAGCGCCTTCACCCGGTTGCCGCGCTGGAGGCGCTCGTAGGGGATGCGCTCGGACGCCGGCATGATCGCCTCGGCGTCGCCGAGGTCGAGGATGGCGAAGCGGTTGTCGATCTGCTGAACGATCCCGGTGACGAGGTCGCCTTCCCTCCCCTCGTACAGGTCGTAGACCTGCTCGCGCTTGACCTCGCGCAGGCGCTGCTGGATCACCTGCTTGGCGGTCTGGGCGGCGATGCGCCCGAAGTCCTCCGGGGTGTCCTCCCACTCGGCGATGACGTTGCCTTCTTCATCGAGCTCTTGGGCATAGACGGTGATGTCGCCGGTCTCGGGGTCGATGGTGACACGCGCCTCCTCGGCCGCACCCGGCGAACGCTTGTAGGCGGACACCAGGGCATTAGCCAGGGCATCGAGGATCGCCTCGACGGGCACGCCGCGCTCACGCTCCAACAGCTCGAGAGCGTCCATCACCTGTGCGTCCATCTGCATCGTCGTTCTCCTCATTTCCCCGGCTTGGGAGACGCCTCCCACCGGAAAACCGTCCGCGCCGAAATCACTGCCTCATATGGATAGCGGAAACCCGCGCCGTCGACATCGACGGTGACCGCCTCGGCATCCGCAGCCACCAGTGTCCCACGATGGGTGCGGACCTTGCCGTCTTCGTCACGGGCCTTGATCACCACCTCCCGCCCGACCGACTTCTCGAAATGGCGCGGCCGTTTCAGGGCCCGCTCCAGGCCGGGAGAGGTGACCTCCAACTGATACGGTCCTTCGAGGTCCGATTCGGCGTCGTAGAGCCGCGAGAGCCCCCGGGAGACCTCGGCTATCCGGTCGAGGTCCAGGCCTTCCCCGTCGATCGTGACCTTGAGGGTCCGGCCCCGCCCGCGTCCGACCAGTTCGAGATCGTCGAGCTCCAGCCGCTCCGCGGCCAGATATTCGTGGGTGATCTCCCACAACTCGGCTTCCACACTCATCTGTCGTTCTCTCTTCGCAGGCACGGCCGGTGTCCACAGCAATAAGGTGGGCCAGACGCCCACCTCATGCGAGAAGACCGGTTCAGTTGGCAGGTTCCGATTATATCGGTCGGTGCCGCCCAAGCCGAACGGATGTGAGCCCGCTCAGGGGCGGTTGTCTGCGGCGAATTCCTCCATGAACGCCACCAGGGCTTCCACCGCCGGCATCTCCGTGGCGGCGTAGATGGAGGCGCGGATTCCGCCCACGCTGCGATGCCCCTTCAGCCCGACGAGGCCCGCTCGCTTCGCCTCGGCGACGAACGTGGCCTCCAGCTCCTCAGTGGGGAGCCGCCAGACGACGTTGGTGTGGGACCGGACCGCGGGGTCCACCGGCGAACGGTAGAAGCCGTCGGAGGCGTCGATTGCCTGATAGACGAGAGCCGACTTCTCCTCCGAGCGCTTCTGGAGGCCCTCCACTCCGCCCCGCTCTTCCAGATGGCGGAGCACCTTGCCCATCAGATACACCTGGAACATCGGAGGGGTGTTGGCGAGGGAATCGCCTTCCACATGGGTCGCATACCGCAGGTACGCACCCAGCTCGGGGCGGTCCTCGACGGCCGACTTGCGGACGAACACCAGCGCCATCCCGGCCGGAGCGAGGTTCTTCTGCACTCCCCCGTAGACGATGTCGTAGAGCCTCCAATCGATCGGGCGGGCCAGGTAGTCCGACGACATGTCGGCGACGAGCGGGACTCCCAGATCGGGGAAGTCGACCATCCGGATCCCGTTGATGGTCTCGTTCGAGGTCACGTGCAGGTAGCGGGTGCCGGGGCGGACCTCGATCTCGTCCGGCGCCGGCATGGTCGTGTATCCCGACTCCTTGCCGCTCCACGCCACATAGCCGCCCAGCGCGGCGGCGTCGGCCAATGCCTTCTCGCCCCACGAGCCGGCGACCACGTAGCCGGCCGTGTTCCCCTCCGACAGGAGGTTCATCGGCACCATCGAGAACTGGAGCGTCGCCCCGCCCTGCAGGAAGAGGATCTCGAAGTCGTCCGGCGCTCCGGAGACCCGCCGCACCCTCTCCTTGGCGTCGTCGTGGATCGCCTGGTACTCGGCCGAGCGGTGGCTCATCTCGATGACCGTCATGCCGGTGTCCCCGTACTCGGGGAACTCGTCACGGACCTCTTCGAGGACCTCGAGGGGGAGGGCGCAGGGGCCGGCTCCGAAGTTGTGGACGCGCATGCCGCCATGGTGCCACAACGGCTGCGGGCCCAACGCGGGCCCTACGCTGGGGCCGATGACCGTCGTCAAACGTGCCGTGATCGCCGTGGAAGGCGCTGAGGCGGCGGAGCGCCACGACCACCTCGCCGAGGAGGGCCCGCTCGAGATCCGCATGTCCGCCACTCCCCTGGCGGTGCTCATGCGCACGCCCGGAGCCGACGCCGATCTGGCACGCGGCTTCGCCCTCACGGAGGGCATCGTGCTCTCTCCCGACGAGATCGCCTCCGTCGAGCCGGTGGGAGACGGCGACCGGGTGGAGCTGCGCCTCGCTCCCGGGGTGGTCGTCGACCCAGAGAGATTCCGCCGCTCTGCCTACGTCTCCTCGTCGTGCGGCGTGTGCGGCAAGGCCTCGATCGACGCGGTCCGGGTGGCGGGCCGCAAGCCGCCTCCGGGCCCCCGCCTGGATCCGTCGATGCCGCCGCGGTGGATCGATGCGCTCGAGGGGTCCCAGCCCGGGTTCGCCCGGTCCGGCGGACTCCACGCCGCCGCCGTGTGCCTTCCCGACGGCACCGTGCTGGCGGCCGCCGAGGACGTCGGCCGTCACAACGCCGTGGACAAGGCGATCGGGGCGCTCTCGACGCGTAGGTGGCCCTTCGGCGAGGTGGTGCTGGCTGTGTCGGGGAGGATCTCCTTCGAGATCACCCAGAAGGCGGCGGTCGTCGGCATCCCGGTGGTCGCCGGCGTCTCGGCGGCATCGTCGCTCGCCGCCGAGTTGGGCGACGAGCTGGGCCTGACGGTCATCGGGTTCAACCGGGGGAACCGGTTCGTCGTGTACTCCGGGGCGGACCGCTTGACCGGCCTGGGTTGATCAGCGGGCCGCTTCCACCGCCGCGGCCACCGTGGCGACGACCTCGTCGAGGGGGACCTCCCGGGTCTCCATCGTGGCCCGTTCCGTCACCTCCACGGTCCCGGCCTCGATCCCGCGGGGACCGACGGTGACCCGCCACGGGATCCCGATGAGCTCGGCGTCTGCGAACTTCACCCCGGGGCGCTCCAGGCGGTCGTCCAACAGCACCTCCACGCCGGCTTCGATGAACCTCCGGTAGAGGTCCTCGCCGGCGGCCGCCGCCGCCTCCTCGTCGGCGCGCAACACGGTGACCACCACCTCATAGGGGGCGACGCTCACCGGCCACACGATCCCTCGCTCGTCGTGGTGGGTCTCCACCACCGCCGCCATGTTGCGCTCGACGCCGATGCCGTAGGAGCCCATCACGATGGGATGGGACTCGCCCTCCTCGTCGAGGACGTAGGCGTCGAAGGCGATCGAGTACTTCGTGCCCAGCTTGAAGATGTGGCCGACCTCGATCCCCTTCCACATCTCGAGGGGCGAGCCGCAGGCGATGCAGGGCTCGCCGGCGGCGACGGCCCGCAAATCCGCCCACGTGAACTCTCCGAAGTCCCGCTCGGGATCGACCCCGGTGAGGTGCCAGTCGTCCTCGTTGGCGCCCGTGACCATGTTGTAGCGGCCCCGGAGGGCTTCGTCGACGTAGATCGGGATCCCGCTGACCCCGACCGCGCCGAGGCTCCCGGGCAGGGCGCCGAGCGCCTCCTTCACCTCTTCGGGCTGGGCCGGGCGGGCCTCGGCCGCTCCCGTGGCGTCGAGGAGCTTCTGCTCCTGCAGGTCGTGATCTCCCCGGACGACCGCCAGCGTGAGCTCGCCGTCGACGACGTAGACGAGTGTCTTGAGCTGCCGCTCCGGCGAGGCGACGTCGGGGTGCGCCTCGGCGAGAGCGGCGATGGTGCGGATCCCGGGCGTGGCGAGGCGCTCCGGTGAGGGGGCCCGCTCGCCATCGTCGACGTCGGCGACGCGGGAGACGGCCTTCTCCAGGTTGGCCGAGTAGTCGCAGTTCGGGCAGGTGACCACCCAGTCCTCGCCGGCGTCGCTTCGCACCATGAACTCGACGGACTCGGACCCTCCCATGCCCCCGGAGGAGGCGTCGACGGGGGTGACGTCCAGCCCGAGGCGACGGAAGATCGCCAGATACGCCTGGCGGTGTTTCTCGAAGCCGACGTCGAGGCCGGCCTCGTCGATGTCGAGGGTGTAGGAGTCCTTCATCGTGAACTCCCTGACCCGCAGCAGGCCGGCCTTGGGGCGGGGCTCGTCGCGGTACTTGGTGTGGATCTGGTACCAGATCTGGGGCAGCTGCCGGTAAGAGGTGAGCTCGGAGGCGACGATGGCGAAGAGCTCCTCCTCGGTCATCCCCATGACGTGCTCTACGCCCTTTCGGTCGACCATCTTGAAGAGGTTGTCGCCCATCAACTCGTAGCGGCCCGACCGCTTCCAGATCTCGGCGGGGTGCAGGGTGGGCAGCACCACTTCCTGGCCGCCGATCCGGTTCATCTCCTCGCGGATGATGTTTTCGATCTTGAGCCGGGTGCGCTGGCCCAGCGGCAGCATCGAGTAGTGGCCGGCGGCCAGCTGGCGGATGAAGCCGGCGCGGACGAGGAGCCGGTGGGAGACCGCTTCGGCGCCGGCGGGGTCGTCACGGAGGGTGGGGATGAACGCTTGCGACCAACGCATCGTGCGCAGGTTAACGACCCTGGCGGAGGCCCTACTCAGCGATTTGGGCGACCCGGGCGCGCCGCTCGGCGGTCCGGTTGGCGTCGCCTTGGATCTCGACCAGTTGCTTTCTCGTCTCTTGCGCGATGGCGGCAGCGCCGACGTCGGCGGCGGCGAGCCGCGCCTCGACGCCTTCGGCGGCGAGCTTCCTCGCCTCGTCCAGCAGGGCTTCGACCATCTCCTGTTCCGGCACGACCCTGACGACCTGGCCCTTTATGAACAGGTGGCCCCTCCCCCGCCCGGCGGCGATGCCGATGTCAGCTTCCCGGGCCTCTCCCGGCCCGTTGACCACGCATCCCATCACCGCCACCTGGATGGGGAGCCCTTCGGCTTCGAGCGCCTTCTGCGCCTGGGTGGCCACCTCGATCACGTCGACTTCGGCTCGGCCGCAGGAGGGGCAGGCGATCAGGTCCAGGCTGGTCCGTTCCCGCAGGCCCAGGTACTCGAGGAGCTGGCGGGCCGCCTTGGCTTCCTCGATCGGATCGGCGGTGAGGGAGAAGCGGATCGTGTCGCCGATCCCTTCCATCAGCAGCGTCCCGATGCCCGCCACGGACTTGATGATCCCGCCCGGCGGCGGCCCCGCTTCGGTGACCCCCAGGTGCAGCGGGTAGTCGACCTTCTCCGACAGCAGTCGGTAGGCGGCGACCATGGAGGGCACTTGGGAATGTTTCACCGAGATCTTGATGTCGGTGAAATCGACCTCCTCGAGGTAGCGGATCTCCTTGAGCGCCGACTCCACCAGGGCCTCGGGGACGGGCCCGCCGTACTTCTCCAGCAGGTCTTTGTCGAGCGAGCCGGCGTTGACGCCGACCCGGATCGGCAGGCCCCTGTCCTTGGCTTCGCGGGCGACCGTCTTGATGTGCTCCTCGTTGCGGATGTTCCCCGGATTCAGACGCAACCCGTGAACCCCTGCCTCCATGGCAGCGAGAGCGAGCTTGTACTGGAAGTGGATGTCGGCCACGATCGGCACCGGCGAACGCGGCACGATCTCGGCGAGGGCTTGGGCGGCTTCGACGTCGTTGCAGGTGATGCGGACGATGTCGGCTCCGGCGCCGCGCAACGCGTAGACCTGGGCGAGGGTGCCTTCGACGTCGGCCGTCTTCGTCGTGGTCATCGACTGGACGGACACGGGGGCCCCTCCGCCGACCGCGACATCACCCACGCGGATCTGGCGGGTTTCCTTGCGGGGGATCACGACGTCATGGTAGGAACGCTCGCCCCGAACAGGAAGCCCCGTCAGAGCCTGATCGGGTCGATGATGTCCAGGACGATGGCGGCCAGGCCGAGGAAGGTGAACAGGACGATCACCGCCACCGCCACCGGCACCAGCTTGCGGACGTCGGGCTCCCTCCCTGTGATCTTCTGCCACAGGGCGACGGCGAAATGCCCTCCATCGAGGGGCAGCAGCGGGATCACGTTGAAGGTGGCGAGGATCACGTTGATCTGGGCGAGCATCATGACGTAGGTGGCGGGCCCGAAGGTGCCCACCTGGGAACCGACGTTGACGATGCCGATGGGGCTGATCGGCCGTATCTCCGGGGGGACGTCGGTCTGGCCGACGAACACGCCGGCGAGGCGCATCAGCGACTCGGGGCGCACCAGCTCGCCCATGACCTGGAAGGTGAGGCGGATGTTCTGCCACACCTCCTGGACGGCGAGCGACGCCCCTTCGACCACGCCCACCGATCGCTCCCGGATCGCGGCCTGCACGCCCAGGAACCCGATCTCGCCCGCTTCCGTCTCGAACGTTCCCAGCGTGACGGGGACTTCCAGGGACTCTTCCCCGCGGAGGATGGTCAGCGTGACCCGCTCGCCCGGCCGGGCCGACAGCTCCTCTTGGATCTCGGTCCACGACGCGTAGGGGGTCCCGTCGATGGCGACGATCCGGTCGCCTATGCGGATGTCGGCCGAGGCGGCGGCGGTGGGGACACCGTCGCGAGCCTCGACGATGTCGGCGACCATCGGGACCGGCTCGCGGATGCCGGAGGCGACGATGGCCCCGAAGAACATGACGAAGGCCATGAGGAAGTTCATCCCGACGCCGGCGAGGACCACCACCGACTTCTTCCAGAACGGCTTCTCCCGGTAGGTGCGGCCGACGTCCTCGGGGGCCACCTCCTCGAAGGGGTTCATCCCGATGATGCGGACGTACCCGCCGGCGGGGATCGCCTTGATGCCGTATTCGGTCTCCCCCCGCTTGATCGACCACAGCTTCGGCCCGAACCCGAGGAAGAACTCGGTGGCTTTCATGCCGGTGGCTTTGGCAGCGAGGAAGTGGCCGGCCTCGTGTGCCATCACGAACAGGGCGATGGCGACGACGGCGATGAGGCCTCCGATCATGGACACAACCTACTCACGAAGACGATCTAGCAGAAGCCACCAATTCGGACGCCAAGGCCCGGGCCTCTGCGTCGGCGGCCAGCACCTGGTCGACGGACGTCAGCTCCGGCTCCCATGCCGCCCTCTGCAGCGTCTCTGCCACCACGTCGACGATAGCCAGGAAGCCGATTTGGCCGGCGAGGAATGCCTCCACCGCCACTTCGTCGGCGGCGTTGAGGACGCAGGGGGCGGTGCCGCCCCGGCGGGCGGCGTCGAAGGCGAGGTCGACCGCCGGGAAGGTCTGGCGGTCGACTTCCTCGAACTCGAGGGTCCGCCCGACGAAAGAGAACGGCTCTCCCAGCCCGTCGACGCGCTTCGGATACGTCAGGGCGTATTGGATCGGGATCCGCATGTCGGGATGGCCGATGTGGGCTTTGAGGCTGCCGTCGACGAACTCGACGGCGGAGTGCACGATCGACTGGGGATGCACCACCACGTCGATCCGGTCGAGGTCGACGTCGAACAGGTGGTGGGCTTCGATCACCTCGAGGCCCTTGTTCATCAGTGTCGCCGAGTCGACGGTGATGCGGCCGCCCATCCTCCACGTGGGGTGGGCGAGAGCCTCCTCGACCGACACCGACACGAGCTCTTGGCGGCTCCGGCCCCGGAACGGCCCACCGGATGCGGTGAGCACGAGGCGGGAGACCGCGCCGCGGTCTTCGCCCTCCAGGCACTGGTGGAGGGCGGAATGCTCGGAATCCACCGGGATGAGCTCACCGGCCTCGGCGAGCGCCCCCATCACCAGCGGCCCCCCGGCCACGAGGCTCTCCTTGTTGGCGAGGGCCACCCGGTTGCCGGCGTGGAGCGCGGCCAGCGTGGCACGCAGCCCGGCGGCGCCGACGATCCCGTTGACGACGATGCGTCCCGGCCGTGAGGCCATCTCGGCGACCGCGTCCGGCCCGAAAGCGACCGGGTTGTCGACGCGGGATGCGAAATCCCTCGCCTCGGCGTCGTCGCCTGCGGCCACCACGATCTCGGTGTCGGGGTAGCGCCGGGCGAGCTCGGCGAGCCGGCGGCTGGGGCGGTTGGCGGCGAGGCCGTCCACCGACCAGCCGAGATGGGAGATCACATCGAGCGCCTGGCTCCCGATCGAGCCCGTGGCGCCGAGCACCACGACCTGGCTCATCGGATCACAGCAGGCCGCGGATCAAAAAGAGCACGTAAGCGGCCGGGACGGCGAACAGGAAGCTGTCGATGCGGTCGAGCATGCCCCCGTGGCCGGGAAGCACCGAGCCCATGTCCTTGACGCCGAGGGAGCGCTTGACCATCGACTCGGCCAGGTCCCCCAGCGGACCGACCAGGGAGACGACTGCTCCGAGGATGAGCGAGCCCGTGAACCCGACCTCCTCGTAGGGAGGGAGGGTGGACAGCACCGCAGCGGTCATGACGCCGAACACGACGCCTCCGATGAATCCCTCGACCGTCTTGTTGGGTGAGAGAGTGGGGGCGAGCGGGCGGCTGCCGAATCCCCGTCCCACGAAGTACGAGCCGATGTCGACCATCGCGCACACGAGGCCGACCATGATCACGAAGGCGACGGGATGCTCGGAGCGGCCGAAGGGCACGACGAAGCTGAGGAGGCCCACCCACACCATGCCGAACACCGTGATGGAGGCGTTCTCCAGCGGGTTGCGCCGGTTGGCGAGCGAATAGACGAGCACCACCAGGACCGTCGCCAGGACGGTCACGCCGGCGATGGCGAAGACGCTGGACACGTGGGTGAGGATCGGCATGGCGATGACGCCCAGCAACCCGACGATCGCCAGAGGGGCGTACCCCACCCGGCGAACGGTGGCGTAGAACTCGCCCAGAGCCAGCAGCATCACGATGGCGAGGAAGGACGTGAACCACCAGCCGCCGAGATAGAGGCTGCCGACAAGCAGGCCGACGAGGCCGACGGCGGTGACGACCCGGAGCGTGAGGTCGGACGCCCGGGCCTGCTCGTAGGCTTCCACCTCCTCTTCGGTGATGCCGCGGCGACCGGTGACGTCCTCGAAGCCGACGAGGCCGGTGTCGACCCCCGGCATCGTGGCGACCACCGCCTGCCGCTCGAACTCGGCGTCGCGGAGGCGGGCGATCTCTTCGGCCAGGCCCTTGTACTCCTCGGTGGTGGCGGTTATGTAGGTCTCTTCGGACAGGTCGTCGAGGTCGGACGGCTCGCTCGCCATCCTCTCCCAATCGGTCAGGTCGACGTCGGGGGAATCCTGGTCGGGCTCCTGGTCGGGAGACGCCGGTTCCGCTGGGTCCTCACCGGAGCGGGCCGCCTCCACGGGGCGGGCCGCTGGGGTGGGGTCGTCGCCTTTGGTCTCGCCGGCCGGGGTCTCGCCCTCTTCGGGCTGTTCCCACGGCCGTCGAAACCGGGGACGTTCCTCGGTCACTTCATACTTCCCTGAGCTCGGCTTCCTTCTCTTCCAGGAGAGAGTCGATCTGACCGATGAAGCGGTCGGTGAGGTCCTGGAGGTCCTTTTCGGCCCGGCGGATGTCGTCGTCGGAGATCTCGCCGTGGAGGGCTTCGATGTCGGTCTTCGTGTGGCGGCGTATGTTGCGGACCGCCACCCGGCCCTCCTCGGCCATGTTGCGAACGAGCTTGACGAGCTCCAGGCGCCGTTCCTCGGTGAGGGGCGGGAAGGAGATCCGGATCACCTTGCCGTCGTTGCTTGGGTTCAGCCCCAGGTCCGACGAGGAGATCGCCTTCTCGATGTCGCTCAACGAGTTGGGGTCGTAGGGGGAGACGACCATGAGCCGGGGCTCCGGCACGTTCACCGACGCCAGCTGCAGCACGGGTGTCGGGGTGCCGTAGTAGTCGACCGTGACCCGTTTCAGGATCTGGGGGTTGGCTCGGCCGGTGCGCACGGTGGCGAACTCGGAGACCACGTGATCGACGGCCTGGCTCATCTTCTGCTCTGCCTCTGCCAGTAAGTCTTGAATCATCGATGCCTCCTAACGACCGTCGCGACCCGTCCCCTCTCCTCGGAGGGGATGCCGTCGTCCGAGATGCCTACTGGACGACCGTTCCGATGGGCTCCTCGCCCAACACTGCCTTGACGATGTTCCCGGGCTCGGTCATGTCGAAAACGACGATCGGCACCTCGTGCTCTTTGCACATGGTAACTGCCGTCGAATCCATCACCCTGAGATCCCGGGCGAGGAACTCCATGTAGGTGAGCTTCGGGAGCAGCTTCGCCGAGGGGTCCGTGTTCGGGTCGGCGTCGTAGACACCGTCTACCTTCGAAGCCTTGAGGAGGGCGTCGGCCCCGATCTCCACGGCGCGCAGCGCGGCGGCGGTGTCGGTGGTGAAGAACGGGTTCCCGGTGCCGGCGGCGAAGATCACCACCCTCCCCTTCTCGAGATGGCGTATCGCCTTGAGGCGGATGTACGGCTCCGCCAGCTGCTGCATGGTGATGGCGGACTGCACCCGGGTCTCCACCCCGGCTTTCTCGAGGGCGTCGCGGAGGGCGAGGGCGTTGATCACGGTGGCGAGCATCCCCATGTAGTCGGCGGCGGCCGGGTCCATGCCCTTGGCCGCCTGCGACACCCCACGGAAGATGTTCCCGCCGCCGACCACGATGGCGACCTCGGCGCCGGCGCGGTGGGCTTCCGCCACCTCCTCGGCGACGCGCTTGACGGTGAGGGGATCGATCCCGTAGCCGACCGCCGGGTCGGCGAACGCCTCGCCGGACAGCTTCAGAAGGACCCGACGGCGGGCGGCCATCTCAGCCGCCTTCTCCCACCGCGAAACGGGCGATGCGGCGGACGCTGATGTTCTCGCCCATCTTGGCAGCCAAAGCGCCGACCATCTCGCCCACGGTCCCCTCGAACCGCTCCGGATTGACGAACGTCTGGTCGTACAGGACGTTCTCTTGATAGAACTTCTCGATCCGGCCTTCGACGATGTTGGGGATCACGTTCTCCGGCTTGCCCTCGGCCGCAGCCTGGCGAGCGATGAGGTCGCGCTCCTTGGCGAGCTCCTCTTCGTCGACCTGCTCGCGTGTGACCCACCGGGGATTGCCCCACGAGACGTGGAGGGCGATGTCGTTGGCGGTCTGCTTGAACTCTTCGCTCTTGGCGACGAAGTCGGTCTCGCAGGCGAGCTCCACCAGCACGCCGACCACGGGCCGGTCGTTCTGGACGTGGATGTAGTAGCCGATGGCGCCCTCCGAGGCCTCGCGGTCGGCCCGCTTGGCGGCCTGGGCGAGCCCCCGCTCCCGGAGCAGCTCGAAGGCCTTGTCGAAGTCTCCCCCGGCCTCCGCCAACGCCTGCTTGGCGTCCATCATGCCGACGCCGGCGGCCTGACGCAGCTTCTGTACGTCTTTGGCGGTGAACTCAGGCATTGGCCTCCTCCTGCTGTTGCGCCTTCTGGTCGTCGCCCTCCGCCTTGACCACGCGGCGCTTGGCGGCGATCTCCTTGCCTTCGATGGCGGCTTCGGCGATGGCGCCGGCCACCAGCTCGGCGGAGCGGATGGCGTCGTCGTTTCCGGGGATGACGAAGTCGATCAGGTCGGGGTCGCAGTTGCTGTCGACGAGGGCGATCACCGGGATGCCGAGGCGGGATGCTTCCTTCACGGCGGTGGCCTCGGCGTTGACGTCGACCACGAACAGGGCGTCGGGGAGCCGGGTCATCTCGGCGACCCCGCCCAGGTTGAGCTCGAGCTTCTCCCGTTCGCGGCGCAGCCTGAGGCGTTCCTTCTTGGGGAGCGCCTCGATCTCTTTGGTCTCCTCCATCTGGCGGAGCTCCTTCAAGTAGTAGATCCGCTTCTGGATGGTGGAGAAGTTCGTCAACATGCCGCCCAGCCACCGGTAGGTGACGTAGGGGTTGCCGGATCGGCGGGCCTGTTCGGCCACCGGGCCCTGGGCTTGCTTCTTGGTGCCGACGAACAGCACCGTGCCGCCGTTGGCGGACAGGTCCTTGACGAACTGGGTCGCCTTCTCGATCTGTTCCAGCGTCTGACGCAGATCGATGATGTGGATGCCGTTGCGCTCGCCGTAGATGTACGGCTTCATCTTCGGGTTCCAGCGGCGGGTCTGGTGCCCGAAGTGCACACCGGCCTCCAAGAGCTGCTTCATCGTGACAGCGCTCATGGATGCGGTTCCTTTCCTGGTTGCTTCCTCCGTCCGCCGGCGAATCTCGCCGTCCTCGCGGACGCCCCGTCTACAGCCGCGGCTGCACCAGGCGGAGCGAGCGGACGTGTGTGATCGGCCGGATGATACCGGCGGGGTGCTCCGACTAGAGAATCGGCGGCTCGGCCAACCGGTTCCTGAGGGACATCACGGTCTTGGCGTGGATCTGACAGACCCGGGACTCGGTCACGCCGAGCACCTCGCCGATCTCGGCCAGGGTCAGGCCCTCGTAGTAGTACAGGGTGACGACGAGGCGCTCCCGGTCGGGCAGGCGATTGATCGAGTCCACCAGGATCCGCCTCGTCTCCTCGGCCTGGAAGGCCGCCTCCGGGGACACGCCCGACGGGTCGGTGACGAGGTCTTTGAGCGTCACGGTGGCGTCCCCCGACCCGACCGTCTGGTCGAGTGCGGCGATGCCGAGTTGGGAGATCTCGGCCAGGTCGTTCTGGATGGTCTCGACGTCCGTCTCCATGTACTCGGCGAGCTCCTCGTCGGTGGGGCTGCGCTGGAGGGTGTGCTCGAGCTCGCCGATGGACCGCTCGATCTCCCGCGCTTTAGCCCGCACCGAGCGGGGCACCCAGTCGAGTGACCGCAGCTCGTCGAGGATGGCGCCCTTGATGCGGTTGATGGCGTACGTCTCGAACTTGAAGCCCCGCTCGGGATCGAACTTGTCGATGGCGTCGATGAGCCCGAAGATCCCGTAGGAGGCGAGGTCGTTCTGGTCGACGCTCCTCGGGAGACCGGCGGCGACGCGGCCGGCGACGAACTTGACCAGGGGCGAGTAGTGCAGGATCAAGCTCTCGCGGACCTTCGGGTCCCCCGTCTCCTTGAACCGCGTCCACAGCTCGTCGATGTCTGACGTCTGATCGCTCTCCACGCGATCGGTCATGTGGTGTTCGCCTCTGCCTCGCTGGTCCGGGGAGTGTAGGACGACGGGGCCCGACCACCGCTGATCACTTGCGGCGATCAGGCGAAGAAGACCTGGCCGGCTTCGATCCTCACGCTGCCCTCGGCTTCCATTCTGCCCAACAATTGCAGAACCGCCGCCGCATCTCCACCGTTCGCCTCCACGATCTCCTCCAGCGTGGCGCCCTCGTGGGGGACTTCGAGCGGCGGGCTCGTCGACGGGACGGGGCGCGGCGGGCCGAGGACCAGGCTGAGCGCTTCGATCAAGTCGTCGGCGCCGAGGACCGGCACGGCGCCGTCCCGGATCAACAGGTTGGTTCCCCGGGACGTGTCGCGGTGGACGTCACCGGGCACGGCGAACACGTCCCGTCCCTGTTCGGCGGCGAGCCGGGCGGTGATCAACGCCCCTCCTTTGGCAGCCGCCTCGACGACGACCACGGCGGCAGCGAGTGCGGAGATGATCCGGTTGCGGGCAGGGAATCTCCAGGGCTCGGGGCGGGTGCCCGGCGGATATTCCGACACTACCGCCCCGCCTGCGGCGACGAGCTGTCTTCCCAGCGCCTCGTGCTCCGGCGGGTACCACACGTCGATGCCGCAGCCGAGGACGGCGATGCCTCTCCCGTCGGCGTCGATGCAGCCGCGGTGGGCGGCGCCGTCGATTCCCCGGGCCAGGCCGCTGACCACGACCCACCCGGCCCGGGCGACCGCCCGGCCCATCTCCCGCCCGAGGCTCAGCCCGTAGCGGGTGGCCCGGCGGGTCCCGACGATCGCCACCGCCGGGCCGACGGGCAACGTCCCCCTCACCCACAGGCGCTCGGGCGGGTCGGCGATCTCTTCGAGAACCGACGGGTAGGAGGGGTCTTTGCGGGCGATTACCTCGACGCCGGTCACCACGATCCGCGGAGGGCCAGCGCCTCGGAGAGGTGGGGCTCGGCCACCGTCTCGGCTTCGTCGAGGTCGGCCAACGTCCGGGCGACGCGACGGATGCGGTCGAAGCCGCGGCCGGTCAGGCCCACCCGGTCCACCGCGCGCTCGAGGAGGTCGCCGGCGGCGGGATCCATGGGCAGGGCGTCGAGCTGGGCGCGGGTCAGGTCCCGGTTGAGCGTGCCCCTCTCGGCTTGCCGCTTGCGGGCGGCCGCCACTCGGGGGGCGACCGCCGCCGTCGTCTCGCCTGGCGGTGCCTGGAGCTCCTCGGCGCTCAGCCGCCTGACTGCGACCCGCAGGTCGAAGCGGTCGAACAACGGGCCGGAGATGCGGCGCCGGTATCGGTGGACGTCTGCCGGAGAGCAGCGGCATGCCTGGATCCGGTCGCCGGCGTATCCACACGGGCAGGGGTTGGTGGCGGCCACCAGCTGGACACCGGCGGGGAGCGTCACCGACAGCCCCCGGCGGGCGATGACTACCTGGCCTTCTTCGAGGGGCTGGCGGAGGGCGTCGAGCGACCGGGCGGGGAACTCGCCGAGCTCGTCGAGGAAGAGGACCCCGTGTGTGGCGAGGGAGATCTCTCCGGGCACGACCGCACCGGTTCCTCCCCCGATCAGGGCGGCGAGGCTGGCCGTGTGATGAGGCGCCCGAAACGGCGGGGTGTGGTCCACGCCTCGGCCCCTTCCCGCAGCCGTCCACACACAGGCCGTCTCGAGGGCCTGCTGGTCGTCGAGCGGCGGGAGCAGCCCAGCCAGCCGGCGTGCCAGCATCGTCTTGCCGGACCCGGGTGGACCGTGGAGGAACAGGTGATGGCCCCCGGCGGCGGCTACCTCCAGAGCCCGGCGGGCGAGAGGCTGCCCGCGAACGTCGGCCAGGTCGGGGACCGGAGGACGTTGGCGGCTGGCCGCCTCGACGGGCCGTCGCCGCGCCTGGCCGGCGACCAACGCCGCCGCCTCCGCCAGGGTCCTCACCGGCACGACGTCGGCTCCCGCCACCGAAGACGCCTCCGCCGCCGCTTCATCGGCCACCAGACACGGCACCCCCATCCGCGACGCCACGATCGCCGCCCCCAGCGATCCCCTGCCTGCGCGGACCGTGCCGTCGAGGGCGAGCTCGCCCAGAGCGACGATGGGCCGGGCCGGGATGGTCCCGGCGGCACCCAGCACACACAGGGCGATGGGCAGGTCGTAGTCGGCACCACCCTTCGGCAAGTCGGCGGGCGCCAGGTTCACGGTGATGTGCCGGGCCGGAAACGACATCGAAGACGACGCCACCGCCGCCCGGACCCGCTCTTTCGCCTCGCGCACCGCGGTGTCGGGCAGACCGCTGAGCTTGAAGACGTCCTTGGCTCCACCCACGTGCGCCTCCACCCGCACCGGTCGCGGCTCGGCTCCGACCATCGTCACGGAAGTCGTCTCGGCGAACATGTCGCCGAACCTACGGGCTGGAGCCGCCCCTGAACAGGGGTGCGTCTAGTCGAGGCCGCGCTCGGCCAGGTACTCCCTGGAGAGACGCTTGGGCGCCTGCGCGGCCCAGGCTTCGAGGATCACCTCTTCCAGGTCCTCCACCGACGCCGCGTCGAGGTCGACGAGCACGGCCGGATAGCCGTCGAAGGGGGGTTGTGAAGAGGACATCGGGCGCGTCGGAGATCAGAGCCTCCTTCACCCCCACGTCCGGGGTGCGGACACCCAGGATGGGGCCTTCGGGCGCCGCCTCGCCGAGGGCTTCGTAGTCGGAGCGGCGCAGCGGCCGTTCCCACGCCACCGGCTTTCCCCGCACCCGCCAGGACCCGTTCGTCTCGACGACCTCGGGCAGAGCACCGGCGATGCGCCTGACGTCTTCCCAGGTGGCCACGTCCCCTCCTTTCGGGCCCACCCGGCCCCGACCCTAGCGATCTCTGAACTCCGGCGGCCTCTTGTCCACGAACGCCTGGACGCCTTCGGCGAAGTCCTCCGTCGACAGGCAGATCGACTGCGACTGCCCTTCCCAGGCCAATGCCTCGCCGAACGACACGTCCCAGCTGGCGTCGATGCCCTGCTTGATGAACATCTGCGCCACCGGGGCCCCGGAGAGGAACGACTCGGCGATCTCGGTGACCCGGGCCGTGAGGCGCTCCGGCTCGACCACCTCGAGGCACAGGCCGATGCGCACCGCCTCCTCGGCCTCCACGATGCGCCCCGACAACGCCAGTTCCTTGGCCCGCTGCATCCCCACGGCCCGCGGGAGCAGCCACGTGCCTCCGAAATCGAGGCTGAGGCCACGACGCACGAAGATCTCCGAGAACCGGGCGCGGGTGGTGGCGACGACCACGTCGCAGCCGAGCGCCAAGTTCATCCCCGCCCCCACCGCCACGCCGTCGACGGCGGCGATGGTCGGTTTCGTGGTGCGGTGCAGGGCGGTGGCGGCGGCGGCGACTTGTTTCATCCGCCGGTGCCGGTCGATGAGCGGGACGTCACTCGCCATCGACGGGTCGAGCTCAGCTCCCGCACAGAAGTCCTCGCCGTCTCCGCGGATGACGAGGACGCGGGCTTCCGATCGCTCGAAGTCTTCGAGGGCTTCCCTCAGCTCGGCCCAACCCCCCGGGGGCACTGCGTTCTTGCGCCCGGGATTGGACAACGTCAGCCAGCGGATCGGACCCGCGTCCTCTGTCGACACCCAGCTCATGGCCCGTGACGGTAACCGTCTAGGCCCGAGCAGATGGAGAAATCACCGTCGGAGGCTCTCGCAGGCGATGCCGTCCTTGTTCCCGTCGAGCTTGGCGACGTCTCCGTAGTACGGGTAGTAGTACTCGAACCAGGCCTGGGCCTCTTCCCAGCTGTCGAAGTCGTCACAGTTCTTCGAGTCGCCCGGATAGGGCGGCTTGGCCGGCTGGGTGGTCGTCGTCGATGTGGTCGTCGTGGTCGTCGGACGCGCCGGGGGCTCGATCGGGTCCAGGCCCAGGGCTCGGGACAAAAACGACGCCATCTGTTCGCGGGTCACCGGGTCGTCGGGACAGAACCGATCGTTCCTCGGCGGATTGCATCCCCTCGTGATGCCGGCGTCTGCCAGCGCGGCGATGTCCCCCGCGAACACCGAGCCGGCCGTGTCGGTGAACCAGGCGCCGCCGCCGGACAGCCCCAGGGCCCGGACCAGGAAAGCGGCCATCTGGCCGCGGGTCACGGACTCTTCGGGGCAGAAGCGGTCGTTCTTCGGGGGATTGCACCCTCGAGTCACCCCCACGGAGACCAGCCAGGCGATGTCCTCGGCGAAGACGCTGTCCACCGAGTCGACGAACACCACCCGCTCTCCCACAACGGGGAGATCGGGCAGTGCCCGATGGAGGAACGCCGCCATCTGCCCGCGGCTGACCGGCTCGTCGGGACAGAACAGGTCGTTGTCAGGCGGGTTGCACCCTCGCGTGATGCCCGCCGCGGCTATGGCCTCGATGTTGCCCTGGTGCACCGAGGCGTCGTCGTCGCGGAACGTTCCCCCCGGGGGCAGCGCGGCGTAGGCGACGCTGCCCACCATCAGCAGCGAGGCCAGGAATCCCAACACGAAACGAGATCGTCGGTTCATTGCATCCTCCCTTTCGGACCCACGGGATCGCTGTCAGCTTGGAGGTGGGACCGGCGTTCGGCAACGGGCCCTTCTTCCCATTTTTTCGGCTGCTGTGGACTGTTCGGCGGCGCGTCTACTGTGATCCGCATGGGTTTCAACCCGTTCCGCGAGCAGAAGAAGGGCCTCCTCGACGTCGCCATGGTCGTGGCGGCGGTGGCCGTCACGATCGCTCTCGTCGCCTGGGGTTTCCTGGGAGGGTGATCCGATGCTCCGCTGGGGACACTTCGAAGTGACAGTGACGCCTGTCCAGCCCTACGCCGCCCGCAAGACGTACGTGTGCCCGGGCTGTGAGTCGTCCATACCTCCGGGCACGTTCCATCTCGTCGTCGTCCCCGACGAAGCGCCGGACCTTCGGCGCCACTGGCACCACGGTTGCTGGCACCGTCAGCAGAGGATGCAGCGCCGGCGGTGACTCAGGGGTCCCGGCGGGCCAGCGACCACCAAGCCCCGGCCACCCCGAGGAGGGTCCACAGGGCCACCACCACGACGGCCCGCCCCGGAGGTATCCCCGAGCCCGGGATCATCTGGGCGAAGACGCTTCCCTCCAGGGTTCCCAGCAGGGCGGTGGAGTTGGCGGTCAGCGACACGTTGGCGTAGGGCCTCCACAGCCCGAGCAGCGACTCGCCGAACGAGAACGCCAGGGCGGCGCCCACGGCCGGGCCGACGCCGCGGAGGAGCCCCACCAGAGCCAGGCCCAGCGACACCCAGGCGACCTGCACGAGGAGCGAGCTGGCGTAGATCTTCAACCAGTCCGAGGCCGGCAGCGTGCCCTCCCCCACGCCTCCGACCGCCACCACCGCCGCCGCCCCGGCGATCGCTGCGCCTATCGCCAACCACGAGGCGCCGGAGAGCACGAGGAGTCGGGCGCCGACGTGACGCAGCCTCCTCGCTTCCCGGGTGAGGCTGGTCGCCCAGAACGAGCTGGATATCTCCGTTCCCAGCATCATCGCCGCCAGGATCAGCGGGAACCACGTCTGGCCGATCACCTGCTGCGCGGCGATGAGATAGCCGTCGGGCTTCGGCATCGGGGCGAGCCCTTCAGCGGCGTCGGGGGCTATGCGGGGGAAGACGACGGTGAAGAACGCCATCATGGCGACCAGGACGCCGAGAATGGCCACCATGAGGAAGTAGGCCTTGCGGCGCAGCAGCTTCACCAGCTCGGCGCGGACCAGGTACGTCATCCCGACGTCAGCTCCAAGAAGACCTCTTCCAGGCTCTGGTTGGCGGGCACGAGGGCCGACGGATAGATGCCGGCCTCGGCCAGCGTCTTGGCGACGACCGCACCGTCGTCTGCCGTCACCACGAGGACCGAGTCGGAGACGCGGGCGTCCAAGCCGGCGGAACGGAGCACATTCAGCGCCGCCGCCGGCTCGCCCACGGTCACGCGGATCTCGCGGGCGCCGCCGAGCAGGGTGGGCAGCGGGCCCTGGTAGCGCAGCGCGCCTCGGGCGATGACGACCACGTGGTCGGCCAGCGCCTGCACGTCGGAGAGGTTGTGGCTCGATATGACCACGGTCTTTCGGTCCTGGTCGACCAGGCGGCGGAGTCGTTGCTTGAACGAGCTCTGCCCCGCCGGGTCGAGGCCATCGAGCGGCTCGTCGAGGAACAGGACGTCGGGATCGCCCAAGAGCGCCGCCGCCAGGGCGAGGCGCTGGCGCATCCCCTTGGAGTAGCCGCTGACCGGACGGTCGAGATCGTCGGAGAGCTCGACGAACTCGGCCAACGCCTCGATCCGCTCGTGGCCGAATCCAAGGGTGTGGGCGGCGACCACCAGGTTCTGGCGGCCGGTTAGCGGCCGCAGCAGACCGGGCTCGTCGATGATCGCCCCGACCCGCTTCACGATGCGGGCGAGGTCGTGGTCGATGGACATGTCGCCGATCCGGGCCGTCCCCTCGTCGGGGCGGGTGAGGCCCAGCAGGATCCGAAACGTCGTGGTCTTGCCGGCGCCGTTGGGTCCGAGGAAACCGGAGAGCTTCCCGGCCGGGAACTCGAGCGACAGCCCGTCGACGGCCACCGTGGAGCCGTAGCGCTTGCGTAGGCCGGTGACGACGACGCCCATCATGCCGCCGCCCTCACCCAGCGCACCTCCGCCGCCTCCGGGGTGAGGCGTATGGCGACCAGATCGACCCGGGCGGCGCCGACCCGATGGGCGAGGCGGGCTACCTGGGCGCGTTTGCGGGCGTCGAACGCGCTGAGAGGGTCTTCTCGGCCGGTCACCGTCCGCACCTCCACGACCAGGCGCGTGGTTCCTTGGCGGGCGAGGATGTCGAGCTCGCCGGGACCGACGGCGACGTTGCGAGCCAGGATCTCGATCCCGTGTCTCTGCAAGAAGCGGGCCGCCACCATCTCTCCTGTCCGTCCGAGGCGGCGGCGGTATTCGCTCATTCGTCCTCGGGCCGGGACAGTTCTTCGATGTTGATGTCGTTGAAGGTGAGGACCCTGACCTTGTTGAGGAAGCGGGCGGGGCGGAACATGTCCCAGACCCAGGCGTCCTCCATCACCACCTCGAAGTACAGGGCGTCGCCCTCGGTGTGACGCCTCACCTCGACGGCGTTGGCGAGATAGAAGCGCCGTTCGGTCTCGACCACGTAGCGGAACAGCGGGAGTACGTCTTTGTACTCCTTGTATATGGCCAGTTCCGATTCGGTTTCGTAGCGTTCGAGGTCTTCTTCCATGGATCCCTCTCGGTGAGGATTAGCAGACGGTAGTGACAATCGGTCAGAGAGTGCCGAACCGGTCCAGGGGCCAGATACGCAGGATCGCCTGGCCGATGATCTCTTCGACGGGCACCGGACCGAATGCGCGGGAGTCGAGGCTGGAGTTGCGGTTGTCGCCCATCAGGAACACGTGGCCCTCGGGCACGACCTGAGGGCCGAACGTCCCGCGGATGTCGGGCTCGAGCAGGTACGGCTCCTCCTGGGGCACGCCGTCTATGTACAGGCGGCCGTCCGCCACCTCCACCGTCTGGCCTTCCACCGCGACGACGCGCTTGATCAGGTCGACCTCGGGCCGGGAACGGACGCCCACCGCCTCGAGGATCGACCGGATGACGGCTTCCGGGATCGACTCCTGCAGCTGCTCGTCGGTCAGCGCCGGGTTGAGGACCACGACCACGTCGCCCGGCTCGGGCTCGCCGAAGCGGTAGGCGAGCTTGTTGACGATGACACGATCGTTGATCTCGATCGTGGGGAGCATCGACTCGGAGGGGATGTAGAAGGGTTGGATCAGAAAGGTCTTGACGACCACGGCGACGGCGAGCGCCGTGAACAAGAGACCCGGGAGCTCCAGCCAGAGCGGAGTCCTACGGGTCTCTTCTTCGGGGATCTCCTCCGGTCCCGCTCGCTCCTCCAAGGGAACGCTCAGTCCCTCAACTCCTTGATGCGTGCCGACTTGCCGGTGCGCTCGCGCAGGTAATACAGCTTGGAGCGCCGGACGTCGCCCCGGCGCACGACCTCGATCTTGTCGATTATCGGGGAATGCAGCGGGAACACCCGCTCCACACCCACTCCGAAGCTGATCTTGCGGACGGTGAAGGTGGCTCTGGGGCCCGACCCCTGCCGGGCGATGACCACGCCCTCGAAGACCTGGATCCTCTCGCGCCCGCCTTCGACCACGCGGACGTGCACCTTCACGTTGTCGCCGGCGCGAAACTGCGGGATGTCGTCGCGCAGTTGGGCGCTCTCGAGTAGCTGCAGATCGTTCATGAGGGCTCCTGGTCGTCGTGTACTCACCGGGCGCCCGACGCCAGCCGAGACGGCGCAGGCGGCCCGCGGAAATGTCGAAGAGGTCGGCGCGCCGCGGTCGCGGACGCAATCCGGAAGTGTATCAGCTATCCGATCCGGCTACGAACCGCTCCCACAGGTCGGGCCGCCGCTCCCGAGTGCGGAGACGGCGCTGCTCCTCTCTCCAGGCCTGGATCCGGGCGTGGTCGCCGGACAGGAGCACCTCGGGGACCCTGAGCCCGCGGTACTCCGCCGGCTTGGTGTACACGGGCTCTTCCAGGAGACCGTCGCGGAACGACTCGTGGGCGACCGAGTCGGGGTTGCCCACCACGCCGGGCAGGAGGCGCGTGACGGCCTCGATCACCACCAGGGCCGCCGCCTCACCGCCGGCCAGGACGTAGTCGCCGATCGAGATCTCCTCGTCGATGCACGCGTCGATCACCCGCTGGTCGATCCCTTCGTACCGGCCGCACACCAGCGTGAGGTGGTCCACGGTCGCCAACCGGTCGACCGTTGCCTGGTCGAGGGGTCTTCCCGCCGGGCTCATCAGCACCCGATGCGAGCCGGCCAACGGTTCGAGCGTGGCGAAGAGCGGCTCCACCCGCATCACCATCCCCGCCCCTCCCCCATACGGCGTGTCGTCCACCTGGCGGTGCTTGCCGAGCCCGTGGTCGCGGATGTCGTGTAGGTCGACCGTGAGGATGCCCGCATCGATGGCCCGCTTGACGAGCCCCACGTCCAACGGACCGCTGAAGTAGGTCGGGAAGATCGTGACGACGGAGATCCGCATCCGTCCCAGCCTAAGGCGAAGCCCTTACCCTGTCGTCGTGCGCCGCCTGGTTCCCTGCATCGTGTGGCTCGTGGTGCTCGCCGCCTGCGTCGACGAAGCCGCTGCTCCTTCGACGTCGGCAAGGGAGCCGCAGCCGACCAGTACGACCACCCCGGTGGAGACCACCCAGGCGCCGACCACCACCGCACCGGAAGGAGCTTGCCCGCCAGGGGACGTCATGCTCGCCGACGGTGGCCTCGCCGACTTCGACCCCTCCTCGTCGGACTCCACCCGCATCGCCGGCATCACCTGGCGCACCTCCGGCGTGTGCCAGACCTTCACGATCAGCTTCGCCACCGAGGACGGTGCTCCGGCCACCACCCCGCCGGCGTTGTCGGCGCGCCTGTTGCGGGGCGCGGGCGTTCTCCGGATCGAGACGGCGGCCACCGACTCGGTGATCGCGGACCAGGTCGTGGAGACCGGTCTCGTGGAGCGACTCTTCGTCCCTGTGAGCGACGACGGCAGCCGCTTCGTCGACCTCGTCCTCGGCGAGGCGGTCGTCGCCCGGGCCCGCTTGGAGAGCACCCCGGCGCGGGTGGAGATAGAGATCCAGCCGGGCGGTCCCCCGATCGGCCGTCCGTTGATGACAGGAGACCTGGTCGTGATCGAGCCGGGGTCGGCTGCGGTGGCCACCCCGGTGCTCGACGTGGCCGGCTATTCGATGGGCGAGGCTTCCACCTACGACGTGACGATCAACCGGGCCGGCCAGCCCGTCGCCGACACCACCTTGGAGACCGCGGACAGCCACATCTGGTCCGCGTTCCACCTGGTGGTCCAGGTGGGAGACGACGCCTACGACATGCTGCAGGTGACCGACGACGAAGGCTCGGTAGTGGCGGCGATCCCGTTCAATCGATGAGACCCGGAGGCGGGTCGATCACCACCCGCCGCCCTTCCACGTCGACCTCAGGGACGATCTCGCGCACGAATGGGACGCTGATCGTCCTCCCCCCGAGGTCGACCGCGAGGCGGTCCTGGCCGACGCCCACCTCGACGTCGACCACCTGGCCGATGCGCTGCCCGTCGGGCCCTACCACCTCCGAGCCGACGAGCTCGTCGGGCCAGAACTCCTCCTCCTCGAGCGGACGGCGCTTCTCGGCGGGGATGAACAGCTCCTGGCCCCGGAGCCGCTCGGCGGCGTCGCGGTCGGGAGCCTCCTCGAAGGTGACGAGTGGGAGGCGGTCGGTGGTCTTGAACGCGGCCACGGTGAGGGTGGTGCCGTCGCTCAACTCGACGACCTCCCCCGGGGCGAACCGGGTGTGGGGGCGGTCGGTGAAGACTTCGACGACGACTGCGCCTCTCAGGCCGTGCGGCCGGACGACACGGCCCACGACGACGCGGTCTCCGGGGACGTCAGTCGACAAACTCGACTTGGGCGGTGACGCCTTCTTCGTCGGCGGCGGCGCTGGCCACCGTGCGGATCGCCCGGGCGACACGCCCGCGGCGACCGATCACCCGCCCCATGTCTCCCTTGGCGGTCCGCACCTCGGCGAGGACCTCGTCGGGCCCTTGCTCGATGATGGTCACGTCGACGGCGTCGGGGTTGTCGACGATCTCTTTGACCACGTACTTGACGACCCGTTCGACGATCTCGCCCTTCGGCACGCTCAGCTCTCCTCGGACTCGGACTCGGCCTCGGCCTCGTCGGCGGCTTCCTCGTCGGCAGCTTCTTCTGCCGCGGCCTCGTCGGACTCGGCTGCCGGCGCCTCCTCTTCCGCCTCGGCGGCCGGTTCTTCGGCTGCGTCCGGTTCCGGAGCGGCGGGCTCCTCCTTCTTGGCGCCGACGGTGTGGATCTTCCCGGCTTTGATCTTGAACTCGGTGAGCGCACCCGAGACCTCGAGGAGCTTGGCGGCCGCCTCGGTGGGCTGAGCGCCCTTGCGCAGCCAGTCGACTGCCTTCTCCTTGTCGATCTCGATCAGCGACGGCTCCTGGCGCGGGTCGTAGTGCCCGATGAGATCGATGTAGCGACCGTCACGCGGGGCGCGTGAATCCATCACCACCACGCGGTAGTAGGGCGACTTGGTCTTGCCCATCCGCATCAATCTGATCTTGACGGCCATCAACTCACCTCTCGTGGCCACGACTCCCAAATGCGCGGCCGTTCATCGACGTCTCTTCTCGGATTGCCGGGCTCGCGAAGCGACACAGAGGAGCCCGGGAAACCCGCAAAGCATAGCAACGGGACGTGCCGGTACCTATCCGGGGTCACCGGCGCCACCCACCGAGACCCGCCAGACCGGCGAGCCCGCGTCCGGCGAGGCTCTTCATCATCTTCTGGGCGTCGGCGAACTGACGCAGCAGCTTGTTGACGTCCTGCGGGCTGGTGCCGGATCCCGCCGCCACCCGCCGCTTCCGGCTCCCGTTCATGATCTTCGGGTTGCGGCGCTCCTCGGGCGTCATCGAGTAGATGATCGCCTCCACCCGCTTGATCTCCCGCTCGTCGATCTCGACGTTGCGCAGCGCCGACGACGCCCCGGGGATCATGGCGAGGAGCTCCTGGAGCGGCCCCATCTTCTTCATCTGCTGGAACTGGGCGAGGAAGTCCTCGAGGGTGAACTCGCCCTTGACCATCTTCTCGGCGGCCTTCTCCGCCTCCTGGGCGTCGAAGGTGGCCTCGGCCTTCTCGATCAGGGTGAGGACGTCGCCCATCCCGAGGATCCGGGACGCCATCCTGTCGGGGTAGAACGGCTCGAGGTCGTCCAGCCCTTCTCCCACGCCGGCGAACTTCACGGGCGCCCCTGTCACCTCGCGCACCGATATGGCGGCGCCGCCCCGGGCATCGCCGTCGAGTTTGGAGAGCACGACACCGGTGAGGTCGGTGTGCTCGACGAAGCCTTTGGCGACGTTGACTGCGTCCTGGCCGGTCATGGCGTCGACCACCAGCAGCGTCTCGTCGGGCTCGGCCACCTTGGCGATGTCGGCGAGCTCTTTCATGAGGGCGTCGTCGATCTGGAGACGACCGGCGGTGTCGACGATCACCACGTCGTGGCCCGCTCGGGTCGCCTCCTTCAGGGCGGCCTTGACCACCCGGGCGGGCTTGGACTTCCGCTCGGCGTAGACGGGGACGCCGACGCGCCGGCCCAGCGTCTCGAGCTGGTCGATGGCGGCCGGGCGCTGCAGGTCGGCAGCGACGAGCAGCGGGCGGCGACCCTTCGACTTCAGGTGCTTGGCGAGCTTGCCGGCGGTCGTGGTCTTGCCGGAGCCCTGGAGGCCGACCATCAGGATGACCTGGGGCGGGCTCGACTGGCGGAGCGGGGCCACCTCGCCGCCGAGCGTGTTCACCAATTCCTCGTGGACGATCTTGATGACCTGCTGGCCGGGAGTGAGGCTCTTGGAGACGTCGGCCCCCAGTGCCCGGTCCCTGACCCGGGCGAGGAAGGACCTCACCACCGCCACGTTCACGTCGGCCTCGAGCAGGGCCAGGCGCACTTCGCGGAGGGCGGCATCGACGTCGGCTTCAGACAGCCGGCCCTTGCCGCGCAGAGCCGAGAAGATGCCCTCGAAACGTTGCGTGAGTGAGTCGAACATCGACGCTCCACGCTACCGGACGGCGCCGATCACCGAGAACCCTGGCTGGCCTTGCGTCGGGCTGAACAGGCGTTTAGTGTCCTGAACATGCGTTCAGTCGTGGAGCGTGACGATCTCACCGCCGAGGCCCGGATACGCCAGGCGGCGATCACCCGCTTCCCGGCGGAGGGGATCGAGGGCACCACGATCCGGGCCATCGCCGCCGACGCCGGAGTCTCCCCCGCCCTCGTCCTCCACCACTTCGGGTCCAAGCAAGGCCTGTTGGACGCCTGCGATCGCTACGTCGTCGACCTCGTCCGCACCACCAAGACGCAGGCCGTGATCGACGGGACCGCCACCGACTCCGGCTTCATGGCTTCGATGTACCGCATCGCACCTCCCGTCGTGAGGTACCTGGGGTGGTCACTGTCCCGGGGCGCCCCTGCCGCGGCCCGCTTGTTCGACGAGCTCGTCGCGGAGTCGGAGCGCCTCCTCTCGGCCGCAGAGGAGCGCGGGTTGGTGCGGCGGACCCCGGACCCTCACGGCCGGGCGGTCGTCGTTCTCACGATGCAGCTCGGGTTCGTGGTGCTCCGCGAACACGTCACCCGGGCCCTCGGGATGGACGCGTTCGGCATGGAAGGGCTGATGCGTATCACCGAGCGGCAGATGGAACTGTTCGGCACCGGGCTGTTCACCCCGGAGGCTGCCCGGGAGACCGCGCAGGCACTGGACCAGGCTTCCAGGCTGCTCGCACAGGAGGGACCCGATGGCCGATGAAGCGATCCTGACGAGTCGGCTCACCAAGAGCTACGGCCCCGTGCTGGCGCTCGACCACCTGGATCTGGAGGTGCGGCGGGGCGAGATCTTCGGGTTCCTCGGCCCCAACGGCGCCGGCAAGACGACGGCGATACGCCTCTTCTTGGACCTCCTCCGCCCCGACTCCGGCCAGGTCACCGTGTTGGGGCTCGATCCCCGCGCCCAGGGCGTGGAGCTGAGACGGCGTGTCGGATACCTCCCGGGCGACTTCACGGTCGACGGGAACCAGACGGCACGCCAACTCCTGACCTACCTGGGGAACCTCCGCGGTGGCATCCGCCGGGACCGCATCGAAGGTCTCGCCGAGCGACTCGACCTCGATCTCGACCAGAAGATCCGCAGCCTGTCGAAAGGCAACCGGCAGAAGGTGGGGCTGATCCAGGCGTTCATGCACGAGCCCGAGCTCTTGATCCTCGACGAGCCGACGAGCGGCCTCGACCCGCTGATGGCCCGGGAGTTCCTGACCATGACGCTGGAGGCACGCGCCCGTGGCCAGACCGTCTTCATGTCGTCCCACATCCTCAGCGAGGTCCAGAAGGTGGCGGACCGGGCGGGGATCATCCGCCGAGGCGAGCTGATCGCCGTCGACGAGGTGGAAGCGTTGCGGGCGAAGTCCCTGCGCCGGGTGGAGGTGACCTTCGACGAGCCGGTCGACGCATCGGCCTTCGCCGACGTCCGGGGGGTGTCGGACCTCGTCGTCGAAGACGGCGTGCTCCGTTGCCGGCTCCTGGGCGAGGCGGATGCCCTGGTGAAGGCGGTGGCGAGGTACCGGGTCCGCGACTTCATCTCCGAGGAGCCCGACCTCGAGGAGTTGTTCTTCCACTACTACGCGGAGGGCACCGACGGTGTTTCGTGACGTCTGGACGAAGACCCTGTGGGACAACCGGCGCAGCCTCCTCGGCTGGGCGGTGGGGCTGATCGGCGTGACCCTCGTCTACGGCGCCTTCTACCCGTACATGGCCGAGCCTGGCTACGCCGACCTGCTCGACACGCTGCCGCAGGGGTTGATCGAGGCGATGGGGTGGGAGGACTTCACCTCGGCCGAGGGCTACATGGGCGCGGCGGTGTTCGGGGTCCTCGGCCAGGTGCTGACCGTCGTCATGGCCGTCGGCTTGGGCGCCCGGATGATCGCCGGCGACGAAGAGACCGGCGGGATGGAGCTGCTGATCGCCCATCCGGTGAGCCGAAGGCGCGTCGTGATCCAGCGTGCCGTCTCGCTCACCCTCTCGATGGCGCTCGCCGGGTCGGTCGTGTTCCTGGCGGTCCTCGCCCTCAGCGAGCCCATCGACCTCGGCATACCGGTGGGGAACCTGGCGGCCGCTTCCTTCCAGATGGCGCTCCTCGGACTGGTCTTCGGCGCGTTGGCCATGGCCGTCGGAGGGATCCGGGGTCGACGAGGGCTGGTGGTCGGCGTGACCGCGGCTGCGGCGGTTGTCGCCTATCTGGCCGACACGGTGGCACCGATGGTCGAGGCGCTCACCTGGATCGAGGATCTCTCGCCTTTCGACTGGTACGAGCCGACGGCGATCCTCCGGGATGGTGTCACGACCGGAGACGCCCTCCTCTCCTTGGGCGTCGTCGTCTTCTTCGTGGCGGTGGCGGCGGTGGCCTTCGATCGCCGCGACGTCGGTGTCTGAGTCGGCGGCACACGATCCCGATAACCTCCTCTCGGTGAGCGACCGCGACCAGGCACTCCGCGCCGACATACGCCGACTGGGGGCCCAGCTCGGGGAGGCGTTGACCCGCCAGCACGGCCCTCGCCTGCTGGAGCTGGTCGAGGAGGTCCGCGCCCTCACGAAGACGAGCCGCCAGACCGACAGCGCCGAGCCGGTCGAAAAGCTGGATGCGCTGCTCGAGTCTCTCGACCTCGAAGAGACCATCCAGCTCATGCGGGCCTTCACCGCCTACTTCTACCTGGCGAACGTCGCCGAGCAGGTCCACCGGGTCGAAGAGCTCGCCGACCAGGAGGAACAGCACCGCCTGTCGGTGACGGTCGATCGGATCCTCGCTTCCCGCCTCGATCCCGACCTGGTGGCCGAGGTCCTCTCCCGGCTCGAGCTCCGGCCAGTCTTCACCGCACACCCGACGGAGGCGGCGCGTCGCACGATCCTGACGAAGCTGCGGACCTTGGCCGACCTGCTCGACGAGCGTCTCGACCCGCGCTCCACCGACCACGACAGAGCCCGCATCGATCGCCGGGTGGCCGAGATCATCGACCAGATCTGGCAAACCGACGAGCTCCGTCAGGTGCGCCCCGAGCCCATCGACGAAGCCCGGTCCATGGCCTTCTATCTCGACCAACTCTTCACGGACGTGCTCCCGGCGCTGGGCGAGGCGATCGACCTGGAGCTGGACCGGCTCGCGCCCGGGTTCCACGCTCCGATCCGGTTCGGCACCTGGGTGGGCGGCGACCGCGACGGCAATCCCCACGTGACGCCGGAGGTCACCCTGCGGGTCCTGGAGATGCAGCACGACCGCGGCCTGCGCAACCTCATAGCCGCCGTGGAGGAGGTGGCAGAGGAGCTGTCCACGTCGGAGCGGATCCAGGACATCTCGGCGGAGCTGCGTGCGTCCCTCGACGAGGACCGCCGGCTCCTGCCGTCCGTGTGGGCCCGGTTCAGCCGCCTCAACGCCGGCGAGCCCTACCGGCTCAAGTGCGCCTACATCCACCAGCGACTGATCAACACCCGTCAACGGATCCTGGAGGGCTCCCGCCACGAGCCGGGCCTGGACTATCGGAGCCCTTCCGAGCTCCTGGCCGAGCTCGAGCTCATGCGGGACAGCCTGATGGCCCACAACGGCCAGCTCATCGCCGAAGGCGTGCTGGCCCGGCTGATCCGCAACGTCGTCACCTTCGGGTTCCACCTCGCCACGATGGACGTCCGCGAGCACGCCCGCCGCCACGAAGAGGCGGTCACTGCCCTGTACGCCCGCCTCGGCGTGGACTACGGGTCGCTGCCCCCGAAGGAGCGGACCGAGCTCCTCGCCCGGGAGCTGGAGGGCCTGCGACCCCTCTCCTCCCCTGCCACTCACCTCGACGAGCGGGCGTCGGCCACGCTCGAGATCTTCCGGGCCATCCGCCAGGCCCACGAGCGCTACGGCGAGCACGTGATCGAGTCCTACATCGTCTCGATGGCGGCGGGAGCCGACGACGTGTTGGAAGCCGTCGTCCTGGCCCGCGAGGCAGGCCTGGTCGATGCCGCCGCCGGGGTCGCCCGCATCGGCTTCGTTCCTCTCGTGGAGACGATCCCCGACCTGAGACGGGCAGGAGACCTCCTCGACGATCTGCTGTCGATCCCGGCGTATCGCCGGCTGGTGGAGCTGCGCGGGAACGTCCAGGAGGTGATGCTCGGCTACTCCGACTCCAACAAGGCCGGGGGAATCACCACCTCCCAGTGGGAGATCTACAAGGCACAGAAGGCGCTGCGCAGCGCCGCCAGCCGCAACGGCGTGACGCTTCGGCTCTTCCACGGCCGCGGCGGCACCGTGGGCCGGGGCGGTGGGCCCACCCACCAGGCGATCCTCGCTCAGCCGTTCGGGACGATCGACGGTGCCATCAAGGTCACCGAGCAGGGAGAGGTCGTTTCCGACAAGTACGGCCTGCCCGAGCTCGCCAGCCGCAACCTGGAGCTGGCGATGGCCTCCGTGCTCGAGGCTTCGCTCCTCCATCGCGAGTCTCGCCAGCCGAAGGAAGTCCTCGACCGCTGGACGGAAGCGATGGAGGCCTTCTCGGAGGGCGCTCACCGCGCCTATCGCCGCCTCGTGGAGGACCCGTCGCTCGTGCCATATTTCCTGTCGTCGACGCCGGTCGAAGAGCTAGCCGACATGAACATCGGCTCCCGGCCCTCCCGACGACCCGAGGGTGGGGGGACGCTCGACGACTTGCGGGCCATCCCGTGGGTGTTCGGCTGGACGCAGTCCCGCCAGATCATCCCCGGCTGGTACGGCGTCGGGTCGGGGCTGGTCGCCGCCCGGGACGCCGGGTACGGGGAGGTCCTCGACGACATGTACGAGAAGTGGCTGTTCCTGCAGACGTTCCTCTCCAACGTCGAGATGACCCTCTTCAAGACCGACCTCGAGATCACCCGCCGCTACGTCGACCGCCTGGTGGAGCCGGCCCACCACCACATCTTCGACATGATCTACGAGGAGTACGACCGCACGGTCGCGGAGTTGCTCCGCCTCACCGGCCAGCCGGAGCTGCTGTCCTCCAACCCGCTCCTCCGCCGAACGCTGCAGGTGCGCGACGCCTATCTGGACCCTATCAACCACCTGCAAGCGTCGCTCCTCGCCCGAGCGCGTCGCATGGGCACTCCCGACCCGGACCTGCAGCGGGCCATCCTCCTCACCGTCAACGGCATCGCCGCCGGGATGAGGAACACGGGTTGACCCGGAGCTTCGACGACGCGGTCCTCGAGGTCCTCCGCCGCCTGCAGCCCGGCGAGGTCGTCACCTACGGGGAGGTCGCCGAGGAAGCCGGCTTCCCGGGAGCGGCCCGGGCGGTGGGCACGTTCCTGCGGCGAACCGGCGAGGAGGTGCCCTGGTGGAGGGTCGTGGCCGCAGGAGGGCATCTCCGCGCTCCCGATCGCCGCCTCCAGACCGAGCTGCTGCGGGCCGAGGGCGTGGTGGTCCGCTCGGGGCGGGTCGTGGCGGCGGCGAGGCAGACCCGCCAGCCGACGGGATAGGCTGATCTGAGCCGTCCAACGGAAGCGAGAGATGAACGCGGTCGAACTCATCGAGCGGAAACGGGACGGCCAGCGTCTCACCGAGGACGAGATCCGCTGGCTGATCCAGGCTTACACGGACGGCACCGTCACCGACTACCAGATGTCGGCGATGGCCATGGCCATCTACTTCAACGGTCTCGACGCCGAGGAGCTGTGGGCGTGGACCGGCGCCATGCTCGAGTCCGGGGAGGTCCTCGACCTCTCCGACATCGACAAGCCGAAAGTCGACAAGCACTCGACTGGCGGCGTCGGCGACAAGGTCTCGATACCCCTCGCGCCCCTCGTCGCCTCCTGTGGGGTGGCCGTGCCGATGATGTCGGGCCGTGGCCTGGGCCACACCGGGGGCACGCTCGACAAGCTGGAGTCGATCCCCGGGTTCGTGGCCGAGCTCGACGCCCGGACCTTCCACGACATCCTCGCCCGGGTGGGCGTGGTGATGGCCGGTCAGTCCGAGACGCTCGTTCCGGCGGACCGCAAGCTCTACGCCCTGCGCGACGCCAGCGGCACCGTCCCCTCGATCCCGTTGATCGCGTCGTCGATCATGTCGAAGAAGCTGGCCGAGGACCTCGACGGCCTCGTCCTCGACGTCAAGGTCGGGGAGGGCGCGTTCATGCGCGACATGGGCCGGGCCCGCCAGCTGGCCGAGACGATGATCGGCATCGGCCGGTCACACGGCCTCGCCGTCACCGCCCTGATCACCGACATGAGCCAGCCGCTCGGTCGGATGGTGGGCAACGCCAACGAGATCGCCGAGTCCATCGATGTGCTCGCCGGGCGGGGCCCCGACGACCTCGTCGAGATCACCGTGGCCTTGGCCGTCGAGATGCTGGAGCTGGCCGGGATCGACGACCCCCGGACGGCGGTCGACGAGGCGCTGTCGTCGGGTGCGGCATTGGAGAAGTTCGAAGAGCTGGTGGAGGCTCACGGCGGCGACCCCGCGGTGGTGTCCGACCGCTCTCTCCTCCCTTCCGCTCCCGAGCAGACCCCCATCCGGGCTGAGGCCGGGGGCTACGTGGCGGCATGCGATGCCCGCGCCATCGGCCTGGCGGCGATGCGCCTGGGAGCGGGCCGGGAGCGCAAGGAGGACGACATCGACCCCGGGGTCGGCATCGAGGTCCTGAAGAAGGTCGGCGACGAGGTCTCTCCCGGCGACGTCCTGGGGGTCCTCCATCACCGTCCGGGCGACATCAGTGACGCGCTGGCCCGGGCGAGCTCGGCGTGGGCGATCTCGGAAGAGCCGACGTCTCCCCCACGTCTCATCCACGACCGGATCGAGTCCTCGGGCCCCAGTATTTGAGTGTGCACTCAATATTTGTGGCATAGTTAGCATCGCCACAGCTACGAGAAGGAGGAGCCCGCATGCAGGTGGTCGTCTGCGTGAAGCAGATCCCCGACCCCTCCGGCACTTACACCCTCGATCCCGAGACGCACTTCTTGGTCAGGCCGGACGAGCAGGTCCTGGACGACACCGACCGTTACGGCGTCGAGATGGGGCTGCAGATCGCCCAGGCCCACGGCGGATCGGTGACATTGGTGTCGATGGGCCCCAAGGGATCGATGCAGGGGATCCGTCAGGCCCTGGCGATGGGAGCCGACCGCGCCGTGGTGGTCGACGACGCCGACCTCAAGGGATCGGACGCCCTGACCACGGCCCAGGTGCTGGCAGCCGCCATCCAGCGCACCGGATTCGACCTCGTGATCACCGGCACCGAATCGACCGACGGCTATTCCGGCGTCGTGCCCCAGATGCTCGCCGAGCTGCTCGACGTCCCCGCCCTCACCTATGCCACCGAGGTCGAGGCGGGCGACGGCAAGGTGACCATCAACCGCCAGACCAGCGCCGGCTACGACGTCGTGGAGGCGTCACTGCCCGCGGTGGTGTCGGTCACCGCCGGAGTCGTCGAGCCCCGCTACCCGACCTTCAAGGGGATCATGGACGCCAAGAAGAAGGAGGTCGAGGAGCTCACCGCCTCCGATCTGGGTGTCGACACCTCCCTCCGCCAGCGCGTGACCGCCGTGGAGCCCGCCCCCGAGCGGGAGGCCGGCGTCAAGATCGAAGACGACGGTGAGGCGCACCTGAAGGTCGTGGAGCTGCTCCAGCAGAAGAAGGTGATCTGAGATGGCAAGCGTGTGGGTTTTCATCGAGGAAGAAGACGGCGCCCCCGCCACGGTCGGCCTCGAGCTGTTGACCAAGGCGAGGTCGCTGGGTGACGTCACCGTCGTGTACTCCGGCCCCGGCTCCGACCAGGCCTTCGCCACTCTGGGCGAGCACGGCGCGGCGCGGGTGCTGCACGCCGATCCCGGCGACGCCCTCCCTTCGGCTCCCGTGGCCGCGGCGATCGCGGCTCGCTGCGAATCGGAGGCTCCCGATCTCATCCTCTTCGGCCAGACCTACACCGACCGCGACGTCGCCGGTCGCCTCGCTGCCCGGCTCGGACGGTCGGTCCTCTCCAACGCCTCCGACGTCGAGCTCCGGGACGAAGCCGTGGTCACCACCCACGAGATCAGCGGCGGCACGCAGATCGCGACCGCGGAAGTGGCCGGCGAAAAGCCCCACATCGTTCTCGTTCGACCCAAGTCGTTCCCCGTCGAGCCGGCGGGCGGTGGCGCCCCCCAGGTCGAGAAGCTCGACCTCCCCGACGTCGGGCGCTCGGCGGCCCGCATCGTCGAGCACCACGTCGAGGAGCGGGAGGGGCCGCAACTGGAAGACGCCGCCGTGATCGTCTCCGGTGGCCGGGGCTTGGGCTCCGCCGAGGCGTTCGGCATGGTCGAGAGGCTGGCCAAGCTGCTCAATGCCGCCACCGGCGCCACCCGCGCCATCGTCGACGCCGGATGGGTGCCATATGCCATGCAGGTCGGCCAAACCGGCAAGACGGTCAAGCCCGACGTCTACATCGCCTGTGGCATCTCGGGCGCCATGCAGCACCTCGTGGGGATGAAGGATTCGAAGACGATCATCGCCATCAACAAGGACCCGGACGCGCCGATCTTCTCGATCGCCGACCTGGGCATCGTCGGCGACGTCCACAACGTCCTCCCCAAGCTGATCGAGGCTCTCGAGAACCGCTGACTCAGTCGGTGGCTCGCCCGACGGCGACGGCCTCCACGTGGTCGCCGTCGGGCGACATCCCCACCACCATCACGAAGCCGCGAGCGGCGTGGAGGTCGACGTCCCCGGCGGTGTCCCGCCCGGTGATCTCATCCCAGGTCGACTCGCTCCATCGGGTGCCGTCGAGGCTGTGGATCACCCGCGGACCGGGAGTCGGGCGCGGGCTCACGAGCGGGGCGGTCATCGCCATCCACCGGTCGATCGGCATCGAGAAGGACCCTCCCGAACCCTCGAAGACGATGTGCTGGTCGACCAACCGCGCCGTCGACCCGGGGTCTCGGTCGCTCCAGACGACTTCGCCGTCCCTGAGGACAGCCAGCCCATCCGTGGTCTGCAACCGGTAGCTGTGGTCGCCGACCAGGACGGGGCGGCTCTCCGGGCGGACGTCTCCGCTCGGCCGCTCCCGCTCCAGGATGGCGATCCCCACCTCCGACCCTGCCGCCAGCGCCTGGTAGCGGTCGGGGTGGAACCCGAGCACAGGCGGCAGCAGGATCTCGGCGTCGGTAGTTCCGGGACGCCACCAGAAAGGCGCCCCGCTGCGTCCCGCTGCCGCGATGCCGTTCACCCACGGCGCGATGTCGAAAGCGGTCGCGCTCACCGGTGCCAGCTCCCACTGATGGCCATCGGGCGAGGTCAGTAGGACACCCTCCGACAGCCCGACATAGAGGCCGCCTGGCGTGCGAACGATCTCCTGTGGCACGGGCTCGGACGACGTGGCGATGTCGAGGAGGTCCAGGGAGTGGAGGTCGTCTCCGGTCCAGATCGCCCGCTCCCTCACCCCTATGACGGGCTCGAATCGGGGAATGTCGGCTGTCGGGATCTCGGCGACCAACAGACCCGGGTTCAGGCGGATCCGCACCCGGTCGGGCCACACTTCGGCGCGGGCGTGGCCGTCGCGGAGGAGGCTCCCGAACGGCTCGGTCAGGTACTGGGCGACCGGGTTGGGCCCCACCCACCCTTGCACGAGGTAGCCGTCGGCGACGGGTTGGATCGCAGTGAACTCCGTGACGGCCGTCTGCGGCTCTGGGAGCGGCACCTCGCGGAACGCCCATTGGGACCCGTCCGGGGAGACGAAGATGAAGTTCTTCCACCTTCCGGTGCTCCAGCCGGAAACGGCTATCGCCAGTTCGTCCTCGGTGGCGCTGACGGCGTCGATGCTCCAATCGCCGGTGATGGTGATCGGCCCCTCCTCGGACCAGCGGACGCCGTCGGTGCTCGTCCAGACGGTGATGCCGCGGTCCTCCGTGCCGAACAACCAGTAGAGATCGCGGAACTCCACCACTCCGCCGATCTGTCGGGCGTCACCCAAGCCGACCGCCTTCGTCCACTCGAGTGTCCGGGAGACGACTTCCCCTTCGGCCATGCTCGGCGGCACGGTGACCATGGGGATGTCGGGGAGCGTAGAGCCGGGCGGGTCGAGCTCGTTGGCCGCCGACGACGTGACCACGGCGATGACGACGACCACCGCCACGCCGGCCAGCGCCGCCCAGACCCCTTTCAGCGGCGGCGAGTCGGGCTCTTCTCTTCGCTCGTCGTCGAGGAGAACGCCACGCTGGTCCACCCATCCGAGCCTACGCCGGCGAGGACGGCCGCGTTGATCGAACGCCTGCCCGATCCTGCCCCGGCCTCGGTACCCCTCGGACAGGTCCTCACGGGGTCTCGTCCGACACCGGCTCCCCTCCGCCTGAGTCGGCCGGTGCTTCCTCTTCCACGAGGGTCGTGGTGGTGGTGCCGGCAGGATCCGGTGCCTCGTCTGCGGGGACGGTGCTCGTGGTGGTCGTGGTGGTGGCCGTCTCCTCGGGTGTCTCCGTCGCCTCGGGCTCCGAATCCGGCGGTTGGGTCTCGGCCGGATCGGTCGTGGTCGTGGTGGATCCGGCCGAGCGATCGTCGGGCTCCGGCTCGGCGGCTGCTCGCCGCGTCGGATCCGGGTCCTGGCGCGGCCAAGTGCATTCCTCCCCCGGCTGCACGACGTAGCTCGGATGTGCGTCGGAGAAGCCCTCCTGGGCGTCCACGCTGTGGACGCTGACGTGGATCGGGTTCTCTCCCGGGGCGAGGAAGTAGTTGCCGGGCGAGCCGACGACTTTGCACACCCACACCTTCCCGTCGGCGGCCTCGTCGGTGACCTCGTCGGAGGTCTCGTCCTGCTGGCCATCGCCCGAGACGCCTGCTGCCGTCACCGTGTACCGCCACGACCCCGAGTCGGAGAAGAACCCGAACGAAGGCGCGATCGTCGAAGCGGCCAGTGCGGCGACGATCACCGCCAGGGCGATTCTCGTGAGACGGCTCATGCCGGAGCTCCCAGGTGCCGGCCGTGGGCGGAGGGCCGGAAGGCCTCCTCGCCGTAACGGACGAACCTGTACCAGACCCGGGCCTCGCTGACCAGGATCACGATGGACGGCAGGAACAGGAAGACGACTATCCCCGCCTTGGAGCTCATCCATTCCACGAGGAACCCCGCCTTCGGGACCCGGAAGACCACACCGCGGGAGATCTCTGCCGGATGGAGGGCCCAGGGGTCGACGGCGTCGTTGGCGTCGCCCTTGGTGAGGACCATCCCCTCGCCATCGAACCCGACTACGCGGTGGACCACTTCTCCGTCCCCGTGGATCGGATCCACGAAAGTCACCACGTCCCCGACCTCGAGCGGCTTCGCCATCGGAGCGGTGAGGATGACGTCGCCGGGGTGGATCACGGGGCGCATGCTCCCGCTCACCACGGTGCGCCACTGGTAGTCGGTGGCGAGGGGCAAGGCGATGACCGCCAGGGCCACCGCCACGACTGCGACCTGGACGACGGTCGCCGCGGCTCGCAGCAGACGGCGACCGATCGGGTCGGGACGCAGGTGGCGGGCCCTGGCGGTCATGCGTTGCTCCGTCGAGTGATCAGCCGGTGTATCCGGTGACGGTGGAGAGGAAATCGAACGTCGCGTTCTGCAGCGAGTTCTGGTTCCCGCCGGTGTCCTGGAAGACGGCCGACGCCCGCACCATCATGGAACGGCCCTCGGCCAGCGCGCCGAGGTAGCAGCCGCGCTCCGACGTGAAAGCGCCTCCGTGCGGCGCATCCCAGCCGCAGGCGGCGACCCAGTCGGTGCCGTCCCAGACCTCGTAGAGGATGGCGAGCGAGTTCCTGAACGCCGTGCTCCCGTGGAAATCGCTGTGCTCGACGAAGACCTGCAGGTCACCGTCGCCGACGTTGTTGATCCGATAGCAGTCCGAGGTCTGGTCCCCGGGCACGATTCCCTGCCACCGGTCGAAGTTGGCCGGCGTGTCGAAGTCGTACGCCGGGCTCCAAGGCCCGCTGCATTCGCTTCGGACCTCGAACGTCAGCTGCGGGGTTCCCGCCTTGATGGTGACCCGGGCGGAACCGCTGTCGGAGAACCAGGCGAATGCGCCTGCGGTGAGAGCGAACGCTGCCAGCCCCATCAGCACGAGCGACAGCGTGAGCCGCTTGTACATCGTGTGTACCTCCCAATTTGCCCCAATGCAGCTTCGGGCTGCTTCCGGCCGGTCTTCTCGCCCATACCCCTGAGACCGGCGGCAGGGGTGTCTACTCACGTCCTACGCGATAGCACCTCCTGTGGATCACTGGAAGACCGCCTACAACGTAGAACATCGGTATGACAAATTCTCGTTGTGAGGTTCTGCCGAGGTAGGTCGGCAGAATCAATCCGGTGTCGGTGCGACCTGCCGCCGTCGCCATACTGGGGCCGTGCAACTGATCCGGATCGACGATCCCGACGACCCTCGGATCGACCCCTACACCCGTCTCACCGACGAGCAGCTCCGACGGAGACGGGAAGGCCCTGGCGGGGACCTCCATGGCATCTTCATCTGCGAGGGGGAGCTGGTCGCCGAACGGGCCCTGGCAGCCGGGCTGGAGCCGGTGTCGATCCTCGTGGCCGACAACACCCTGCACAAGGTCCCGCCCGCCGTCGCCGACGGGGTGCCCGTCTACGTGGGATCGTCGGAGCTGGTGGAGAAGGTGACCGGGTTCAGGTTCCATCGGGGGTTCGTGGCCGCCTTCCGCCGGCCTCCCGAGCGCCGCCCCGAAGACGTGTTGGCGTCGTCCCGGCGGGTGCTGGTCTGCGAGAACGTCAACAACCCGACGAATCTCGGGGTGATGGTCAGGTCGGCCGCGGCACTCGGCATCGATGCCCTCCTCATCGACCCCACCACCTGCGATCCGCTCTATCGGCGGGTGGTGCGAGTGTCGATGGGGACCGTGTTCGCCTTTCCCCACGCCCGTCTCCCGGCGTTCCCCGAAGGGCTGGAGGTCGTCGCCGCACACGGCCACCTCCTGGTGGGCCTCAGCCCCGATCCCGCCGCACCGTCGATCGGCAGCTTCCGTTTCCCCGACCGTGTCGCCCTCGTCCTCGGCGCGGAGGGCCCCGGCCTGACCGAGGAGACCAAGCGACGGGTCGATCAGATGGTCCGGATCCCCATGCGAGCGGGCATCGACTCGCTCAACGTCGGCGCTGCCGCCGCCATCGCCGCCTACGTGGTCGGCGGGCTGGACTCTCCCCCTAGAGGGTGAACCGGTGCGGGAGCAGCTCGTCGAGGGTGTGGCTCTTCACCAGGGAGCCAGGCCCGGCGGTGACGTGGATCTCGTCGACTGAGAACTCCGACATGATCTGTCGGCACCGGCCGCAGGGATAGGCCTCCTCGGGCGTGGGCGCATCGATGCAGGCGACGGCAACGGCGTCGATCTTGCGCACCCCGGCTGACACGGCGGCGGCGATGGCGTTGGCTTCGGCGCACGAAGACGACGGGTACGCCGCGTTCTCCACGTTGGCGCCCGTGTAGGTGATCCCGTCCGATCCCAACACCGCCGCTCCGACCCGAAACCGCGAGTAGGGGGCGTATGCGTTGAGGGCCGCCTGCCGGGCGAGATCCACGAGGTCGTTGCGGCTACGCATCGGCGAGCAGGGCCTCGACGAACTCGTGGGGATCGAAGGGGACCAGGTCCTCCATCCCCTCCCCCACGCCGACGTATTTCACCGGCACCCCCAGCAGGCGCTCCACGGCGACCACCACGCCGCCGCGGGCGGTGCCGTCGAGCTTCGTCAGCACGATGCCGGTGACGCCGACAGCCTCGGTGAACACCTGGGCCTGTGAGATGCCGTTCTGGCCGCCGGTGGCATCGAGGACCAGCAGCACCTCGTCGACGGCGGACTCCTTCTCGAGCACCCGCCGGATCTTGGCCAGCTCTGCCATCAGGTTGTGCTTGGAGTGCAGGCGGCCGGCCGTGTCGACCAACACGACATCGCGTCCGCGGGACCGAGCCGCCTGGAAGGCGTCGAAGGCGACGGCTGCCGGGTCGGCGCCTTCCTGGCCGCCGACCACGTCGACGCCGAGACGGTCCCCCCAGGTGCGGAGCTGGGCGTCGGCCGCCGCCCGGAAGGTGTCGGCTGCGCCCAGCAACGGGACCTTGCCGTCGGCTTTCAGCCGATGGGCGAGCTTGGCGATCGTGGTCGTCTTCCCGGTCCCGTTGACACCGACGACCATGATCACCGCCGGCTTCGACCCGAGGTTCAGCTCCCGGTCGCGGCCCGACAACTCCGCCTCCAGCTCCTCCCGCAGGAGGCGCCGGGCGTCGTCTGTGCTCTCCGGCTTGCGCTCACGGATGCGGGCGACGATGTCGGTGGAGGCCGCCACACCCACGTCGGCGCCGATCAGCGCCTCCTCCATGGAGTCCCAGAACTCCTGGTCCAGCGCTCCCCGTCCGAACACCGACCGCAACGCACCGCCCAGCGACTGGGATGCCTTCGAGATGCGCCCGGTGATGCGGCCCGCGGTCCGCGGTCGGGGCGGTGCAGCGGGCGCGCCGGCCAGGGCAGCATCGTCGCGCCGGCGGCTCACCACGAACCAGGCCACCCCCGCGATCACCAGGACGGCGAGGACGATCTGGAGGATGACGATGACTTCGGCTGATCCCACGGGGCGATTCTATGCCGGGACGGAGCCCTCGCTCGCCGGCGTCTCCGCCGACTTGAGCTCCTTGCGGACCACCTTCGACGAGCCACCCGGCTCCATGGTGACGCCGTAGAGGACGTCGGCGGCCTCCATCGTCTGCTGCTGATGGGTGACGATGATCAGCTGGGCGTCGTGACGGAAAGCCTCGATCAGCCGGAGGAATCGCCGCAGGTTGGCGTCGTCGAGGGCGGCCTCCACCTCGTCGAGGATGTAGAACGGGCTGGGCCGGGCTTTGAACACGGCGAACAGGAAGGCGAGCGCCGCCAACGAGCGCTCCCCGCCGGAGAGGAGGCTGAGCTGGCTCACCTTCTTGCCGAGCGGCTGAGCCTGGATCTCCACTCCGGTGGTCAGAGGCTCGTTGGGGTCGGTGAGGCGGATCCGGCCCACCCCGCCGGGGAACAGCACTGCGAAGTTCTGCTCGTAGGCGGCCGCCACCTCCTCGAACGCCTGCAGGAAACGGCTCTGGATCTCGTCGTCGAGCGCCGCGATCACTCGCTCGAGCTCGTCACGGGACTTCTCCAGGTCGTTCAGCTGGTCCTGGAGGAAGTCGTACCGCTCCTCCAGCTCGGCGTACTCCTGCGCCGCCAGCGGGTTGACGGGCCCCATGCGCCGCAGGCGCGCCTCCAGGTCCTGGACCACCGCCTCGAGGTCGGCGTCGGGATCGACGCCTTCGATCTCGGGGCGGGGTGCCGCCAGCGCGGTCGCTTCGTCGGCGTCGGCGTCCCGCCGCAGAGCCTCGGCGACGTTCTCACGGCGCACCCGGATCTCCGTCTCCTCGACCTCGATCTCGCCGAGCCGGCGCCGGGTGTTCTCCAGACGCGTGCGAGCCTCCTCGTGACGGCGCCTGACCGCGTCCCGCTGCACACCGGTCTCGCCGGCACGTTCCCGCAGCTCGGCCTGGCGCTCCCTCAGCTCGGCGAGACGCCGGCCGATCACCTCGATGGCGCGCCGCGCCGTGGCCGCCACCAGCTCCAGCCGGTCCAGCTCCTCCTGGCTGACGGGATTGGAGACCTCGGCCTCGAGCGCCTCGGCTACCGCGCTCCGGCGCCGCTCCAGGAGCTGCCGGCGCTCCTTCACGGCCCGGAGGTCGCTGGCGGCCTGCTGCCAGGAAGCCCGTGCCGCCTCCCGCTCGGCTTCGATCGCCGCCCGCCGCGCCTCGAGCTCCTCCCACGCCCGCTGGCGCTCTGCCTCCTCGCCTTCCAGGGCGGCCAGGCGGGTGCGCAGACGTGCGAGGGCCGCCTCTCGCTCGGCCTCGGCTTCACCGAGGGAGCGGCGCCGGTCCTCGAGCCTGGTGATCTCGCCCTCGAGGTTGGCCCGGGAGCGGTGCGACCTCCCCAGGGCCTCGGTCGCCCCGGACAGGCGGGCTTCGACCGACTCGAGCGCCTCCAGGGCCTCCCGTTCCACCGCTCGGGCGTTCTCGAAATCGCGTTTGGCGCTGGTGTGGAGGGACTCGACGCGGGCGAGCTCGATCTCGGCCCGCTCCAGCGCTACCTCGGCGGCCTCGACCATAGCCGGGGTGGCACCGTCGGGGTGGGCGACACGGACGCCGTAGACGGACACGAGGTCGCCTTCGGGGGTGACCGCCCTCACATGGGGATGGCGGGCCACGATGCGCAGGGCCATGGACCAGCCCTCGACGAGGATCACGTCACCGAGGAGCCTCTCTGCGAGGCGACGGTCGGCACCGGGCCCCAGACGGTCGACGAGGGCTTCGACTCCGTTCTCTGCCGCCACCTGCCGGGCGATCGAAGCATCGCCCTCGGCTCCGTGGACGACCGGTACCCCGCCGCGCCCGCCGGACTTGAGGGCGCTCACGGCCGCCTCCAGCGCCTCCTGCGAGTCGAACACGGAGGCGTCCGCCCACGGGCCCAACCCGGCGTCCACCGCCGCAGCCAGCTCTGCGGGCACGTCGAGGAGGCTGGCGAGGCTCCCGCGATGGCCCGCGGACTCGGCGACGATGCGGCGGGCCTCCGGGTCGGCGGCGCCCTCGACGGCCGCCGACACGGCTTCGAGGCGGGCCCGGGCGGAGGCGACTTCCAGGCGGGCCTCGTTCAGATCCGCCTCCATCGCCTCCCAGTGCTTCTGGAGCCGGGCCCGCTCCTCGGCGGCCTTCTCGTATCGGCGCTGGGCGGCACCGGCTTCCTCGTCGAGGCGGCGGATCTCCTCGTTGAGCTTCTCGGATTCGGAGACCTCGTCGGCGATCTGCGCCTTGACGACTTCGAGGCGCCTCTCGAGTTGCTCCATCTCCCTACGGTCTCGCTGGGCGGAGCTCTCGAGCGACCGCATCTCGCCGCGCACCACGGCCAACGCGCCTTCCAGGCTCAGGTTCTCCTGGTCGGCCAGCGAGCGTGCTTCGTCCTCCAGGGCCCTGAACCGCCGTTCCTCCCGCTCGGCCACGATCTCGGCCTCAGCGACCTCGGCCTCGAGCGTGACGAGCTCGGCCGCCAGTGCCTGTTGCTCTTCTTCCAGGTCGCGGCGGCGTTCGTCGGCGCCGTCACGGCGGGCGATCGCCGCCCGGTGGCGCTCCTGGGCGACGGAGGCGCTGCGGCGGAGCCTCTCGAGGATCGTCTCCAGACGGGCGGCCGCCGCGGTGTCGCGGTCGAGGGCTTCACCGACTTCGCCGGCCTCGGCGGTGAGGATCCCCAGGGCGGCGGCCAGCTCGGAGACCTCCGCCTCGAGGTCGTGCATCTCCTGGGTCAGGCGCTGCCTCTCTTCGGCGAGCGAGTTGGCGCGCCCGTCGAGCATGCGCAGCCTCTCTCCTCCCAGGTACAGGTGCAGGGAGCGCACGGTGTCTTTGAGCGTGGCGTACTCCTCGGCGGCCTTCGCCTGCCTCTTCAGCGGCCGCATCTGGCGCACGAGCTCGCCGACGATGTCGCCGAGACGGAGGAGGTCGGCGTCGGTCCGCTCCAGGCGACGGATCGCCCGCTCCTTGCGCTGCCGGTGCTTGAGGATGCCGGCGGCCTCTTCGATCACGGCCCGGTGCTCCATGGGCCCCGAGTTGAGGACCGAGTCGATCTGGCCCTGGCCGACGATGACGTGCTGGTGACGGCCGACGCCCGAATCGGACAGGAGCTCCTGGATGTCGAGCAGGCGGCAGGCGGCGCCGTTGATCTCGTAGTCGGAGGAGCCGTCACGGTAGAGGCGGCGGGTGATGCTGACCTCGTCGAGGTCGAGGGGCAGTGTCCGGTCTTCGTTGTCGAACACGATGGTCACCTCGGCCCGGTTGAGGGCGGGCCGGGTGGCGGTCCCGGCGAACACCACGTCCTCCATCTTCGGTGTGCGGAGGCTCTTGGCGGACTGGGTGCCCATGACCCAGGACACGGCGTCGACCAGGTTCGACTTGCCGGAGCCGTTGGGGCCGACGATCACCGTCACCCCGGGGCGCAACTCGAGGCGGGTGCGGTCGGCGAACGACTTGAAGCCGACGAGCTTCAGTGACTTCAGATACATGAATTACACACGTGTTATCCCGCCGGCAGGCTAGCAGCGGGCGGGATGTGCGACGCGGAACCCGGCTTCAGGCGGGCCGGCCCAACCCTGCCTCGAAGTGGTGGAGGTAGTTGTCGGCGAGGTAGTTGAGGACCCTCCGCGCTGCCGTGAAGTTGTCTGCCAGGTACAGCAGCTCCTCGGGGCCTTTTCCGACCAGGGCGGCGGCGGCTTCGACCGCCCGCCGGTACCACGCCGCGCCCAGCAGCTCGTGGAAGGCGAGATCCTCGGTCACGAGACCGGCCGACGCCTCCAGGCCCGCCATCTTGACGAGCCGCTCCCGGTGGAGAGGGGCGATCGGATGCCGCGCGGTGTGGTCGGGGAACACCCCTGTCAAGAACAGGGCGATGTCGCCCAGGCGCCGGTACCCGCCCGGCCGTTGTGCGGGCGGCAGCTGCTGGACGACGTCCACCATCCGCACCAGGTCCAGCTCGCTGAACCGCCGCGACTGGTAGCCGCGGCGGGTCTTCACCCAGATCCGCCCGCTCGCCACCTTGGTGAACGAGGCGAGGAACTCGATGAGGAGGTAGCGGCGGGCCGCTTCGGCGAGAAACTCCCGCATCGAGGCGACGTCGAACACGGGGAGCCTCTGGCCCGCCCCGGCCCACTCGAAGGCGTAGTTGACGTGCTGCAGGTCGGCGGCCACGCGGTTGACGAGGATCCCGAACAGGAGGAACGGCGTCAGCCGCACTCGCAGGTCGGGGTCGGGGGTCTCGAAGACGAGCTCGAACAGGGACGGCTCGGCCAGCAGCTCGTCGATCACCTCCGGGCGCTGATGGAGGTACCGGCGGACACTCTCGGGGTCGCTGCCGACCGCCGCCGCCAGGAGGGCCATGTCGGAGTCACTCAAATGCTCGGTGTAGAGCAATTGGTGATTCATGGTGGCCCGATCCATCGTAAGCCATCGGGCGCGAAAACTGAGGGGAATCAGCGGGGATTCGGCTGGATGAAGAAGTCCCTCAGGGTCACGTCGGGGGCCACCGAGTCCGTCTCCACGCCCGTCACCTGGGCGGCCGGGGGCCCTTGCCAGAGCCAGTCGACTAGCCGGTCGCACGCTTCGGGATCCCCTTGTGCCCACACCTCGACTCGCCCGTCCGGGAGGTTGCGAACCCAGCCGACCAACCCCAGGGACCTGGCGACCTGGCGGCAGCTCTGCCGGTAGGTCACTCCCTGGACTCGTCCGCTCACGTAGGCGTGGATCGCCTTCATCGCCATCAGTCTCTCATCTCTGACAGGTGGGGCAGAAGTGGCTGGAACGTTGGGCGACCACCACCCGCTCGATCGGCGTTCCGCACACGAGGCACGGCTCGCCTGCCCTCCCGTAGACCATCAGCCGGTCCAGGTACTCCCCCGCCCGCCCGTCTGGCAGCAGGTAGGCGAGGTCGTCCAGGGACGTTCCTCCCATCTCGACGCCGGCGAGCAGCACCTCGGGGATGGCGGCGACGAGATCGGCCAGCTCCTCGGGCGTCAGGTCCCCTCCCGGCCGGGTCGGCCGGACGCGGGCCCGGAACAGCACCTCGTCGGCGTAGATGTTGCCCAGACCGGCGAGGATGCGCTGATCCAGCAGCAGCGCCTTGATCGGCGCTCTCCGTCCGGCCAGACGGGCGCCGAGCGTCGCCGCGTCGGGCAACTCCTCGAGCGCATCGGGCCCCAACGCCGCCAGGGAATCGTGCTCCAGCTCCTCGGGGGTGAACACGGCCACGAAGCCGAACGTGCGGGGGTCGATCAAACGGACCTGGTCGCCACGGTCGGTGGTCACGACCAGCTGGGTGTGGGGGTCGAGCGGATCCGACGGGGAGGTGATGCGCATCCGCCCGGACATGCCGAGATGGATCACCCAGGTGAGGTCGCCTTCCACCTCGATCAGCAGGAACTTGCCCCGGCGGCCGACCCGTCCCACCCGCCGACCGAGCAGCCGCTCCGGGATGTCCTGGGGGCGCATGTTGCGGCGAGCCATCCGGTCACGGCCCAGCTCGACCGCGCTGATCCTCGCCCCTTCTAGCACGGGGGCGATGTGGCGGCGGGTCGTCTCGACTTCGGGTAGCTCGGGCATGGATCGGCTACCGTACCCGCCGATGTACAGCTCCCGGCCCGACCTGCGCCCTCTCAGCGTCGGCGAGATGGTCGACGGGGCGATCCGCCTCTACCGCACCCACTTCACGACCCTGATCAAGATCGCCGCCGTCGTGCTCGGACCCATCGCCTTGATAGACGTGATCGCGACCGCGGCGATCGGGCCCGTCGACATGTCCACCATGCTCCTCGTCGACCCCGAGGCGAACCCCATGGAGGTCTTCGAGCCTCTGATCCCCCTCTACGTCGTCCTGACGATCACGTCGGTGCTCTCGTTCCTGGGATCCACGCTGGTCCAGGGTGCCTCGATCTCGGTCCTCGCCCACAGCTACCGCGGGGAGACGATCGACTGGCAGACGTCGCTGAAGACGGGGGCGCGCCGGCTGGTCCCTCTGGTGGTGGCGACGGTCCTCATCTCGCTCGGCTCCGGGATCGGCCTGGTCTTCTGCCTCGTCCCCGGCATCTACCTGTTCACCATGTGGTCGGTGACCCCCGCCGCCCTCGTCACCGAGAGGCTGGGCGCCATCCGGGCCATGGGCCGGTCCTTCGACCTGGTCCGGGGCAGGTTCTGGCCGGTGCTGGGGGCGCTGGTGCTGTCGTACCTGTTGTACATCGTCGTCAGCCAAATCATCGGAGGGGTGGCGTCGGCCATCACGGTGGTCTCGGCCCTCGCCAGCGACCAGTTCTCGTTCCTCCCCTCGGTGATCGGATCCGCCATCGTCCAGGTCGTGGCGGCGCCGTTCGTGGCGTCGATGGTGACGATCATCTACTTCGACTTGCGGGTGCGGAAAGAGGGCTACGACCTGGAGTTGATGGCCCGGGACCTGGAACGCATGGAAGGGAACGACCGGCGGGATCTCCCTCCTGCGGGTGACGACCCGTTCGGTCTGGGGTCGCCGGGATCCCGATGAGGTCGGAGCCTCCGTCGCCGGAGGAGATCCTCGCCCAGATCGCCGCCGAGTTGGCGGAGCCGCAGTATCGGATGGGGACGCCGTGGTGGGAGCGGGTCATCGAGTGGCTCACCCGGGCATGGATCGTCTTCGTGGAGTGGCTCACCGAGATCTCCGATCTCGTCGGCGGCCCTCTGGTGTTGGCGTCGATCGTCGCCGTGGTGCTCGGCGGGGCGATAGCGGCGATCACGGTGAATCTCGGCCGCCGCCGGGCCCGTCGAATCGACGAGCGGCTCAGGCGGGAGCACGAAGCGGTGCGTGGCCTGGATCCGGTCGATCTGGACCGCAGGGCTGCGGAGGCCGAGTCCCGGGGCGACTACGCCACGGCGCTGCGGCTCGCGTTCCAGGCGGGCCTGATCCGCCTCGACCGCGCCGGGCTGATCGATCTCCGCCCGGGGACCACCTCCGGCACCGTCGCCGAGGCCCTCGGCTCGGCCGAGTTCGCCGCGCTGGTGGAGCGGTTCGACGCAGTGGTGTACGGAGGCAGGCCGGCCCACCCCTCCGATCCCGCGTCGGCGAGGGAGGTGCTGGCGTCCCTCCTGGAGGCCCAGCGCACATGATCCCGCCGTCGACGACGATCACCGAAGAAGGCCGCCGCACCCGGCGGGCGCTCTTGTGGCTGGCGGGCCTGGTGGTGGCCGTGAACCTCCTCGCCTGGGGCATCACGCGGCTGACCAGCGGCCGCGGAGTGGACGGCCCCGACGGCTCCTCGTACGTGACGACGCCGGACGGCGCCGCCGCGGTGGAAGGGCTCCTCGACCGCCTGGGTGTGGCCACGGTCCGTATCCGCCGCCCCCTCGACGAGATCGAACTGGACCCTGCCGGGACCCTCCTCGCCCTGGACGTCTCCTCCTCCCCGTACACGTCCTCGGAGCTGGAGGCGATCGACGAGTTCATGGCGGCGGGCGGTCGCCTGGTCGTGGCGGGGCAGGCCGAGTTCGTGGAGCGGCTCTTCCCCGACGCCCCCCGCTGGCGCACGGCCGGGGCCGACTCGGCCCTCACCGTCGGAGACGTCGCCGGCGCCGGCGAGGAGGTCCGGCTGGGCAGGTTCGGGTCCTTCGAGGTGACCGCGGCCGACGAGCCCTTCCTCACCGACGGCGACACCGTGATCGGTGTCAGCCGCCGGGTCGGCCGGGGAACGTTCGTTTGGATCGCAGATTCCTTCCCCTTCCACAACGGGGGGATCGGGCGGGGACGCAACGCGGTGGCGGTCGTGGGCATGATCGATCCGGCCGGGCCCGTGTACTTCGACGAGTACCGCCACGGCTACCGCGACGACGCCTCGCTGTGGGACGTCATACCCTCCGGTTGGCAGACGGCGCTCCTTCTGGGGGCGGTGGTGGTGGCCCTGGCGCTCGTCGCCTATGGGCGGCGCTTCGGGCCCCCGTACGATCTGGAACGGCGCCTGCCGCCGGGGCGCGAAACGTACCTCGAGTCGGTGGCAGGGATCCTGAGCCGGGCGGGAGCGGTTTCCGACTCCCTCGAGGTCCTGCGGGAAGAGGCGCTCCGCCGCCTGTCCGAGCGCGGCGACCCGCGGGCGGCCGCAGTGGCCGCCGGTTTGGAAGATGCAGAGATCGAGGCGCTCTTCGGCGACGACGTCAGCGAGGAGTCCCTCGTCTCGGTCGATCGTGCGCTAGCGAAACTGAGCCGGGAGAAGGCGAGATGAGAGAGTTGCGAGACCGGGTACACGCCGCCACGGAAGCCGTCGTCCGCGGCCAGACCGCCACCGTCGACGCCTTGCTCATCGCCGCGCTCGTCGGCGGCCATGTGCTCCTCGAAGGGGTCCCGGGGACCGCCAAGACGCTGCTGGCCCGGGCCGTCGCCAAGGCCCTGGGCGTGTCGTTCTCCCGTGCCCAGTTCACCCCCGACATGCTGCCCTCGGACCTGATCGGGACCATGACCCTGCGAGGAGGCGAGCTTGCCTTCCGGCCCGGGCCGGTTTTCACCAACCTGCTCCTCGCCGACGAGATCAACCGGACTCCCCCGAAGACGCAGGCGGCCCTCCTCGAGGCGATGGAGGAGCACCAGGTCACCGTGGACGGCGTCTCCCGGCCGCTGCCGGAGCCGTTCCTCGTCGTGGCGACGCAGAACCCGATCGAATACGAGGGCACCTATCCGCTGCCGGAGGCACAGCTCGACCGCTTCATCATGAAGGTCGAAGTCGGGTACCCCTCCGAGGACCACGAGAAGGAGATCGTGATGCTCCCCCGCTCCGGGTTGGCGCCTTCGGGGGTGGAGGACATCGAGGCGGTGGTCGATGGCCCCCAGCTCATGTCTCTCCGTGCCGTCGTCGACGAAACCCACGTCGAAGACAGGGTGGCCGGCTACGCCGTCGCCTTGGTGCGCCGCACCCGTGAGCTCCCTTCCGTCGAGCTGGGGGCGTCGCCCCGGGCCGCGGTTCACCTCCTGGGCGCGGCCAAGGCGCTGGCGAGGCTGTCGGGCCGCGACTTCGTCACTCCCGACGACATCACCCGCCTCGCCCCGGCGGTGCTGACCCACCGGATCCTCGTCCGCCCCGAAGCCGAACTCGAGGGCTACCGCCCCCACGACGCGGTGGCGGCGGCGTTGGAAGACGTGGAAGTCCCCCGGTGAGCATCACCTCCCGCGGGATCGTCCTGCTCGCCTCCTGCGCAGCGCTCGGGCTCATCGTGCCCCGCGGCCTGGCGTTCGCCGCGTTCGGCGGCGCCCTCGTGGCCATCGTCACGGACGCATTCGTGGTCCGCCACGTCCCCGCGGTGCGAGTCGCCGTGCCGGCGATCCTGTCGCGAGGGGTTCCCTCCGCCGTAGTGGTCGAAGCCGACCCGGCGACCGGGACTCGGGTGAAGGTCGCCCAGAGCGCCGACTTCCGCATCGAGCCCGACGAGGGCAGCGGCCGCCTCGAGGCGACGATCACCGCAATGCGCCGCGGAAAGCACACCATCCCCCGCCCCACCACTCTGCGCGTCGGCCCGCTCGGGCTCGGTTGCTGGTACCACCGTGCCGGGGAGGAGACGGAGGTGGTCGTCTACCCCGACATGCCGCAGGCCCGCAGGATCGCCGCCGAGGTGCGGCACGGCCGGTTCGGGGAGGCGGTCCGGCGCTCGCGGGGGCCGCTCGGGTTGGGGACCGACCTGGAGTCGATCCGCGACTACCTCCCCGACGACGACATCCGCCAGGTGAACTGGCGGGCGACGGCCCGCGTCGGCTCTCCGATGTCCAACACCTACCGGATCGACCAGGAGCGGGAGGTGATCGTCCTGCTCGACACCGGACGGCTCATGGCCTCCCCGGTCGGTGACGGCTCCGAGCGGACCCGCCTCGACGTGGCGGTCGACACCGTCGCCGCCATGGCGGCCGTGGCCGACGAGGTGGGCGACCGTGTCGGAGTGTTGGCCTTCGCGGGAACGATCCGGCGCCGCCTCAACCCGCGGCGAAACGGAGGGGAGGCGGTGCTGGCCGCGGTCTTCGACCTGGAACCGGTCGACGAGGAGAGCGACTACTCGCTCGCGTTCCGGGCCATCGCCCACAACAAGCGCGCCTTCGTCCTGTTGCTCACCGACTTCCTCGAGGAGACCGCGTCGGCCCCGCTCGCTGAAGCGATGCCCATCCTCGCCCGCCACCATGCGCTGGCGGTGGCGAGCGTGAGCGATCCCGCCGTGGAGGAGGCGCTGACGACGCCGGCACCGAACGCCGCCGAGGCGATCCGCACCGCGGTCGCCGTGGACATCGAGTCGTCCCGCCGCAGGGCGGCGAGCCGGATAGAACGCTACGGGGCGACGGTCATCGACGTGCCGGCGCCGCAGCTGGCGCGCCGATGCGTGGCCGCCTATCTGCGGGCGAAGAGCCGCGCCCGCCTGTGACCACCCTCCGGCCGCGCCACCACGCCAGGCCCCAGAACGCACCCCCGAGGACGACCCCGACGATCGTGGTGGGGACGAGGGACAGGCCCACTCGGCTCACGTAGCCCTCCACCAGGCCGGCCACGACCAGCCACGGCGCCGTTCCCAGCGCCAGGGCGAGCGAGTTCCGAGCCTCCCGGGCCATCGCCTCGGTGCGCCGGAGGTGGCCGGGGCGGAGCATCGCCTTCCCCAGGCTGAGGCCGGCGGCCCCGGCGACGACGATGCATGACAGCTCGAGGATCCCGTGGGCGAGCGTGGCCTCCCCCAGCAGGCGGAGGTTGCCCGCTCCGGCGGCGAGGCCGGTCAGGCCCCCGAACAGCAGCCCGTTGTAGGCCACCAGGAGGCCGGTGACGACCCCCCAGGTGATCCCGGCGACGAACGCCGTCAAGGCGACCCGGATGTTGTTGGTGAGCACGTACGTGGAGAAGCCCGCCAGCCCGACCGGGCTCAGGCCCTGGTCGGTGGTCTGAGCCTGGGTGACCCAGAGGAACTCGGGCGGGACGATGCCCGAGACGAGCTCGGGGGCGGTGAGCGCCCACGCCGCCATCAGGAGCGCCGGCACCACGAGCAGGGCCGCGGACAGCGCCAGAGCGCCACGGCGCTCCCATAGGAGCTGCCAGTAGCGGTCGGCGAAGAAGTCGGCGAGGTTGCCGCGGCGGCTGGACCGCTCGTAGATGAGGCCGTGACCCCGTCTCACCAGCCGTTCGAGGCGGTCGACGACCGAAGCGTCGGGGAACCGGCGGCGGGCCGCCACCAGGTCGGCGGCGGTGGCCCGGTACAGGGAGGCGAGGCGGCGGATGCGCCGACCGCCGAGCCTCTCGGGCCGCTTTCCGGCTTCGTCCAGGAGCGCCTCGAGCTCCTCCCAGCGGGCCTGGCGGTCCTCCTCGAACCGACGTAGCGTGTCCACATGCACCTCGACGACCGTCTGCAGATCGAGACCCCCGAGGGGGTCACGATCGAGTTGACGCTAGCGGGGCTCGGGTCCCGTTTCGGAGCCTGTGCGCTCGACCTGCTGATCCAGGGCGTGCTGATGGTGGTGATCATCACCGTGCTCGGGCTGGCGGGCACGGTCGTGGACCCGGACCTCCTGGTCTTCTTCCAGGGAGTGGGGACCTTCGTGCTGGCCGTCGTCGTCGTGGGCTACTACGTGCTCTTCGAGGGTTTCAACGGGGGTCGCACCCCCGGCAAGGCGGCGTTCGGGATCCAGGTCGTGTCGGCGGACGGCACCCCGTTGACCCTCGGGGCGGTGATGCTGCGCACGCTGATGCGCCTGATCGACTTCCTGCCGGTGCTGTACGCCGTTGGAGCGATCTCGATCGTCGTGTCGTCCAAGAACCAGCGGCTGGGCGACCTGGTCGCCGGCACCGTGGTGATCCGGTCCCGCTCCAGGGCATCGCAGCCGGCCTCCGTTGCCCGGGGCGAACGCAGGGGATGGGACACCGCCACGATCACCCGCGAGGAGGTGGCGTTGGTGAGGCGGTTCGTGGAGAGGCGGAACGAGCTCACGCCGGAGGCCCGCCGCCGTCTGGCTTCCGAGCTCGCCGCCAAACTGCGGCCGCGTGTGGACGGCGGCTCCGAGTTGGACGACGAGCGGTTCCTCATCCAGCTGCTCGCCGAAAAGGACGCCTGAGGGCCGGGCCTCTGTCAGCCCCTGGTCTCGAGGGCGTGGCGGGCGGCCTCCTGTTCCGCCTCCTTCTTCGAGCGGCCCTCTCCCCTGCCCCATTCCTCGCCGTCGACGAGCACGACCGCCGTGAACACCCGGGCGTGGTCGGGCCCCCGCCCTTCGACCACGTATTCGGGGCGGCGCTGGTCGGCGGCCAGCAGCTCCTGGAGCCGGGTCTTGTAGTCGCGGGCGCCCGGGGAGGCCGCCTTGGCTCGCACCCGGTCCTCCCACAGGCGCAGGACGATCTGGCGGGCCTTCGGGTACCCGGCGTCGAGGTGGATGGCGGCGATGAGCGCCTCCATGGCGTCGGCGAGGATCGAGGCCTTCTCCCGGCCGCCGGAGGCCTCCTCTCCCTTGCCCATCCGCAGATAGGCCCCAAGGTCGAGGGAGCGGGCCACCGCGGCGAGCTCCTCGCCGCTGACCGACGCCGCCCGGATCTTGGCGAGCTCGCCTTCCGGATAGCCGGGGTAGGTGGCGAACAGGAACTCGGTGACGGCCAGGCCCAGGACGGCGTCGCCCAGGAACTCGAAGCGCTCGTTGTGGCCCACGCCGGGGTGTTCGGCGGCATAAGAGCTGTGGGTCAGCGCCTCGGCCAGCAGCTCCCGGTCGGAGAACGTGTGGCCGAGCGCCTCTTCGAGAGGCTCGGTGTCTCTCATGCCTCGCTGATCCGCTGAGCCAGGCGGCCGACCAGGTCCGCCTGGGCGCCTTCGCTGGCCATCTTGAGGGCGTTGGCGACCGAACGCGCCGTCGAGGATCCGTGCCCGATCACCACGACCCCGTCGACACCCAACAGGTGGGCCCCTCCGTAGGTCTCCGGGTCGAGGCGGGCCCGGAGCTCGGTCAGGGCGGGCTGCATCTTGGCCTGGTCCTCGGCCGGGAGATGCGATATCGCCTCGACGGCCAGCATCATCACCATCCGGGCGGTGCCTTCGACCGACTTGAGGAACACGTTGCCGGTGAACCCGTCGGTCACGATCACGTCGGCTTTGTCCAAGCCCACGTCCCGGCCCTCGACGTTGCCGACGAAGTTGAGGCCGGACTCGGCGAGCAGCCGGTAGGTGGCCCGCTCCAGATCCCGGCCCTTGCCTTCCTCTTCGCCGATCGACAGCAGGCCGACTCGCGGGTCGGGCATGTCCAGGAAAACCTCGGCTGCCACGGCCCCCATCAGGGCGAACTGGAGGAGGTGGATGGGCTTGACGTCGGGGTTGGCGCCCGAGTCCAGGACGACGGTGGGCCGGGGCGGGGTAGGCCATATCGAGGCGATCGAGGGCCGCTTGACGCCGGGGATGCGCCCGATGTGGATGGCACCGGCGGCCATCGCCGCCCCGGTGGAACCGGCGGAGAGGAACCCAGCGGCTTCGCCGGATTTCACCAGTTTCGCCGCCACCGACACCGAGGCGTTGGGCTTCTCCCGGATCGCCCGCGCCGGGTCCTCGTGCATGCCGATGACCTCGGGAGCGTGGACGATGGGCAAGGACGCCCCCAGCTCTTCCAGTTGGGGCTTGATCGCCTCCTCGTCGCCCACGAGCACGACTTCGACGCCCGCCCGGGCGGCCTCCACGGCCCCGGCGACGGGCTCGGCGGGGGCGTGGTCACCCCCCATCGCGTCGAGGGCGATGAGCGTCAAGTGTCAGTCGACCTCGAGAGCCTCTCGACCCTTGTAGTGGCCGCAGTTCGGGCAGGCCCGATGCGGGCGCCGTGGCGCCTTGCACTGCGGACATGTCGACAGTGAAGGCCGATCGAGCCTCCAAGCCGCCTTGCGCTGCCGGGTGCGGCTGCGCGACATCTTCTTTTTGGGCACCGCCATGCGGAGCACTCCTCCATCGATGGTCGACGTCAATGATCCGGGGGATCGAAAAGTCCCTGGAGAGCGGCGAATGGAGAGCTCACCGGCTCGTCGTGACCGCCGCAGGGGTCTCTATTCAAGTCGCTTCCGCACGTCGGGCAAAGTCCCAGGCACTCGGGCTGGCACAGCGGGCGGAGCGGGATGGCGAGGGCGATCTCGTCGCGGACCGGCCCGGCCAGGTCGATGGTGTCGTCGGCGCCCAGTCTGTAGCCGTCGTCGTCGGGCTCGGGCTCGTACAGCTGCTCCTCGGACACTTCGAGGTCCACGTCCCATTCGATGAGACAGCGGGTGCAGACGAGGTGGGCGCTGGCGGTCGCCCGGAACCGGGCGCGGACCCCGTCGGGGATCCCTTCGAGGGTCGCTTCGGCCGCGACGGGGCCCCGGACCCACGACTCGCCGACGCGCAGGTCGACGTCCATGGTCCCGCTGACCGACCGGCGCTCGCCGGGTCGGCCCACGAGGTCTGAGACTTGGAACAGCAGCTCTTTCACAGGGGCACTTCTGGTGGTTTGGGACGCGCTTTGTGCAGCTCTTCGCGGGAGTAGTGGACCTTGCCCAACAGCTCGCTGAGCAGGTTCTCCACCCTCTCCAGCATACGTTCGATCTCGTCTTCTGCTTCGAGTCGGAGGCGCCTCGCCTCCCCTTCCGCCCGCCGGACGAGGATGTTCGCCTCTTCGACCGCCTCGGCGAGGATGTGCGACTCGGAGACCAGGCGACGTGACTCGGCTTTGGCCTTCTCGATGATCTCCTCGGCCTTCTCGTTGGTCCGGGCGATGAACGCCTCGCGCTCCCTCACCATCCACCGGGCTGCCCTCAGCTCGTCGGGAAGCTCGGCGCGCAGCTTCTCGAGCATGACGAGGAACTGGTCACGGTCGATGAGCACGCTCGAGGACAGCGGCATCGTCTTGGCGGCGTGGAGGTGGGCGATGAGGTCGTCGACGATGTCCTGGAGCTCTCCGACCGTGGCCCGGTTGCGCGGGGCGTGGACCGGCCCCTCCACGGCGTCGTCGGCCGGTTCCTCGACGTCGTCCAACCCGACGGGGATCTCGTCGAGCGGGTCCGGCTCCACGTGGTCCTGACGGGTGGGCGGGTCCTGGTTCATCCCAATCGCTCCTCCAACGCGGCGGCGACGTGTTCGGGCACTAGACCTCGGTATTCGCCCCCGAGTCTGGCAACCTCACGCACCAACGAGGAAGACAGGTAGGACCACTCGGGGTTGGTGGGCATGAACACCGTCTCGACCCCGGCGAGCGAGCGGTTCATCTGGGCCATCTGCAACTCGTAGTCGAAGTCCCCGACTGCCCGCAGGCCCTTGACGATCACGTCGACGCCGACGGCTTTGGCGAAGTCGACCAGAAGGCCGTCGAAAGATTCCACCTCGACACGTTCCCCGAACGACTTGCGGATCATGTCGACCCGGTCCTCGACGGAGAACATCGGCTCCTTGGAAGGGTTGCGGACCACCGCCACCACGACGCGATCGAAGACCCGCAGGCACCGTTCGATCACGTCGATGTGTCCGTTGGTGGGCGGGTCGAAGCTCCCTGGGCACAGTGCGGCGGTCATCCTCGGTCGTCCTCGTCGCTCAGTTTCACGTACCGGTAGATTCTCGCGTCTCCGTAGCGCCGATCGGCGGCAAGTTCCCAGCCGGCCGGCGGCTGCGGGGGGACATCGCCGGCCCGGCGGCTGACCACCACCTCCCCGTCGTCGTGGAGGATGGCGTCGATCTGGGCGAGTTGGCGGTCGACGACTTCGGTCGGCAGGTCCCAGGGCGGGTCGATGAACACGAGGTGGTAGCGGCGGGTACCCGGCCTCTCCAGGAACGCCTCCACGGTGGTGGCCACGACGCTGCCGCCCAGCCCCACGGCGGCGATGTTGGCACGGAGCGCCTCGAGTGCCGCCCGGCCGCTCTCCACGAACGTGGCCGATGCCGCGCCCCTGCTCAGCGCCTCCAGCCCGTAGGAGCCGGACCCGGCGTACAGGTCGAGCACGTCGGCGTCCACCACCCACGTCCCGAGGGCCGAGAAGACCGCCTCCCGGACCCGGTCGGTGGCCGGGCGGGTGTCGGGCGTGTCGGGGGCGACGAGGCGGCGGCCCTTGGCCGCGCCGGTGATGATTCGCATCAGGCCCGCGCCTCGGTCACGAGCCAGGCGACGGCGTCCCCCATCATGACCTCGACCTCCTCGCGCAGGTCGGGGTAGCGCTCGAGCTCGGGGTCGGCGCCCACCAGTGCGAACGCCTCGTTGCGGGCGATCTCGAGGACGTCGAAGTCGGTGAGGATGTCGGCGATCTTCAGGTCGGTCATGCCGGACTGCCGCTTGCCGAACACCGTGCCTTGGCCCCGGATCTGCAGATCGACGGTGGCGAGGTCGAACCCGTCGTTGGTGCGGACCATCGCCGCCAACCGTTGCTCGCCTTCCTCGGTGGTGGGGTCGGCTATGAGGATGCAGGTGCCGGGATGCCGCCCGCGGCCCACCCGACCCCGCAGCTGGTGGAGCTGGGACAACCCGAAGCGGTCGGCGTCTTCGATCACCATGACGGTGGAGTTGGGGACGTCGATGCCCACTTCGATGACGGTGGTGGAGACGAGCACGTCGATCTCGCCGTCCCGGAACGCGGCCATCACCGCCTCCTTGTCCGCCGGGGGCAGCTGCCCGTGGATCAGCCCGACCCTCACCCCGTCGAGTATTTCCTGGAGCCTCTCGTACTCGGCGGTGGCGGACGACACTTCCACCTTGGGGCTGTCGTCGACGAGGGGGCAGACGACGAACGCCTGGCGGCCCTTGGAGACCTCGCGTCTGATTAGGTCCCATGCCTCGTCCTGGCGGCTCCACGGCAGGGCGATCGTCTCGATGGGTGTGCGGCCGGGAGGCAGCTCGTCGATCACGGACACGTCGAGGTCGCCGTAGAGGGTCATCGACAGTGTCCTCGGGATGGGGGTCGCCGTCATGATCAGGAGGTCGGGGTCGACCCCCGACCCTTTGGCTTTGAGGTCCACCCGCTGGCCCACTCCGAATCGGTGCTGCTCGTCGACGACGGCGACGCCGAGCCGGTGGAATTCGACGCCTTCCTGGATGAGTGCGTGGGTCCCGACCACCAGCTGGGCGTCGCCGGTGCGGATCGCCTCGATCACTTCCCGCCGCCCGGCCCCGGGGTGGTTGGAGAGCACGGCACGGGTGCCGGTGAGCAGGGCGACGGACACGCCCGGTTCCCGTTCGCCGGCGAACAGCGACTCCATGCCCAGGGAGGCTCCTTCGCCCACCGGCTCTGCGGCCATCCCCGCCTCGACGAAGAGCCGGGTGATGCCGAGGTAGTGCTGCTCGGCCAGCACCTCGGTCGGGGCCATGACCGCCCCCTGGTAGCCGCCTTCGATCCCGGCGAGGAGGGCGGCCACGGCGACGACCGTCTTGCCCGACCCCACTTCTCCCTGGAGGAGGCGGTGCATCGGCTGGGGTCGCTCGAGGTCGCGGCGGATCTCGTCCAGCACGCGCTCCTGGGCGGGGGTCAGCCGGTACGGCAAGCCGGCGAGGAAACGTCGGGTCAGCGACCCGTCGGGCCGGTGGGTGATGCCGGTGGCGGCGAGCTCCTGGCGCTTCTTGTGCATCGCCAGGGCCAGCTCCAGGCGGAAGAACTCGTCGAAGACGAGCCGGCGGCGGGCGTCTCTCACCTCCGACAGGTCGTCGGGGAAGTGGATCAGGGAAAAGGCCCGGTCACGGTCCATGACCTCTGCCCGGCGCAGGATCGGCTCGGGGACCGGGTCGGGTATCGGACGGCTCCGTCGCAGTGCATTGTGGATTCCCCGTCGCATGTATCCGGGTGTCACCGATCCCACGGAGGGATGGATGGGCACGATCCGGCCGGTGTTGAGCGCCTCGCTGGGCGAGGACAGGACGTCGACCGCCGGGCTCTTCATCTGCAGGCGCCCCCGGAAACGCTCGATCTTGCCGGACAGCGCCACCTCCGAGTCGGTGGCCAGCTGCCGCTCCCGGTAGGTCTGGTTGAACCAGATCGCCTTCAACCGGGACACGCCGTCGGTGATGGTCGCCTCCACGATCACCAGGTTCTTGCGCACCCGGCGCGAGTCGAGCGAGTGGACACGGCCGATCACCGTCACCTCGGTGTCGAGGGGCGCTTCGGCGATGGGGGTGCTGCGCGACCGGTCGATGTACGTGCGCGGCACGTGCATGAGGAGGTCGGCGACGCTCACGATGCCGGCCTTCCGCAGCTCTCGGCCGCGGCTGCCGCCGAACGTCTTGACCTCCTCCACGGGTATCCGGGCGAGACGGCTCAGGGTCGCCACGTCGATGGGATCGGGGGGAGAGACACCACGAACTGCGAGGATACCGACCGGGCACGGACGTCGAATTTCGGCAGCCCTCTGGCCCTAGTTATCATTCCCGGCTGTTCCCGAGGAGTTCCATGTCCTACCGCTGTGAGATCTGCGGGAAGGGGCCCGGTTACGGCAAGACCGTGAGCTTCTCCCACAAGCGAAACAACCGGCGTTGGCTGCCCAACATCCAGCGCATCCGGGTCCGGCACGGATCCAACACCCGCCGCGCCCGCGTGTGCGCTTCCTGCATCCGCGCCGGCAAAGTCGAAAAGGCCTGAGACCGCGATGGCCGTCCAGGGCGTGGTCCAGACATACGACCCGGTCACCGGAGTGGGTGTCGTCGTCCGCGACGACGACCGCTCGTTGGTGCTGTTGCGTCCTGGATCGCTCGAGGGTTCGATCTTCCGCACCCTGCGCCAGGGCCAGCGGATCATCTTCGACCCCGTGGAAGAGGACGGCACCGTCTACGTCAGCAAGGTACGGGTCGGCCAGGACACGTACTGAACCGCTCCTACGCAGCCTGAACGCGCTGGGTATAGTCCGCCATTCGAGACCTCGAGGAGGGTTTAGTGGTCCAGGCGTACGTGCTGATCCAGACGGAGGTTGGTAAGGCCGCCCTGGTGGCCGAAGAAGTCCGTCAGATCCCCGGCGTGGACACCGCCGACGACGTGACCGGCCCCTACGACGTCATCGTCAAGGCGACAGCAGACGACGTCGACGCGCTGGGCAAGCTGGTGGTGGCGCGCATCCAGGCCATCGAGGGCATCACCCGCACCCTCACCTGCCCGGTCGTCAACCTCTGACCTTCTAGCCCAGTTTCGAGGCGATCGTGCCCGCGTTGCGCAACGCGGTGCCGTCGGACCCTGCGGTCGAGAAGACCCTCGCCGGCTTGGCCCGCGCTTCGGCCACCAGGTCGCCGAACAGCTCCTGCCGCGTCCGCGGCGGGTCGGTCCACAGGTAAGCGGCCATCGAGCCGGGGATGGTGTTGATCTCGTTCACCCACACCTCCCCGTCGCGCTCGAGGAAATCGATGCGGGCGATGCCGCGGATGCCTGTGACCGTGGCGACGGTGCGCGCCAAAGACCGGATCCGCTCCTCCGTCTCCGCCGGGATCCGGGCGGGTAGCTCCCGGCCCGACGACACTTCCCCTCCCCAGGCGAGGTACTTCTGGGCGTAGCCGTAGATGGCGCCGCCTTCCTCCCGGGCGGGCGCTTCGATCGCCGACAGCTCCAGTTGCGGATACGTCCTCACGCCGATCTGGAGGTCGCGGCTCCCGGCGACGAAAGGCTCCACCACCCCACCCGAGCCGAAGTAGGGGCTCTGGGAGACGAGGGCCTTCACCGTGTCCCAGTCCTCGGCGACCTCGATGCCGATCGACGAGCCCCCGAAGCGGGGTTTGACGATGTACGGGCCCTCGAAGGGCGCGTCGGGCAGGTGGTCGGGGCCGACCAGCACCCGATCGAGCGTCGGCAGCCCGGCCGACCGCATCACCGCTCCGAAAGCGAACTTGTCCATGCCGATGGCCGACGCCGCCTGGCCTGGCCCGGTGTAGCGGATCCCGGCGAGGTCGAGCGCCCCTTGCAGCGAACCGTCCTCCCCCGGCCCTCCATGGCAGGCGATCACCACCACGTCGATCGGGAGAGGCTTGCGTTTCAGCACGAAACCGCCGCCGGGTGCGGCGACGAACGTCACGGGGCGGGCCTTGCGGGGCACGCCCTCGACGAAGTCGGCGGCCTCGGAGGTGGCGTCGACGAGGAACCACTCCCTCGTCTTCGACCAGTAGAGGGCGAGCGGGTCGCCGGGAAGGGCGCGGGCGACCTGGAGACCGGTGAGGATCGAGATGTCGTGTTCGTCGCTGGGTCCCCCGAAGAGGACGGCTGCCTGCGTCATGGGCGGGATGGTACGGCCTTTCTAGGACTGCTCGGTCGCTTTGCCGGGTGGGGGGTGGGGACGGGCGGCGCGGAATCGAACGGGGCGGTGGGTGGGGACGGGCGGCGCGGAATCGAACCGGGTGGCGGATGGGGACGGGCGGCGCGGAATCGAACCGGGTGGTGGGCGGGGACGGGCGGCGTGGAGATGTGCTCGCGAGGCAGGGGCCGGGATGGTCCCGGCCCCCGCTTCCGAGGAGGAGGCTTTCTCCCAGTCTCCTGCGTCTCAGCCGTTGGACTCGTCGAGAACGTCGCGCAACGCCCGGAACAGGAACGCGGCCATCTCGCCGCGGGTGATGTCCCGGTCGGGGCAGAACTGGTCGTTCACCGGCGGGTTGCACCCGCGGGTCACGTCCGCCGCGGCCAGGGCGTTGATGTCGCCTTCGAAGATCGACCGGTCGTCGTCGGTGAAGGCGTCGTCCTCACCCGGCGGCAGATCCAGGGCCCGCACGATCACCGCCGCCATCTCGCCGCGGGTGATCGGCTCGTCCGGGCACGCCCGGTCGTTGATGGGCGGGTTGCAGCCACGGAAGATGTCGGCGGCCTTGGCCGCGTTCAGGTCGCCCTCGAAGATCGAGTGGCCGTCGTCGACGAACCCGTCGACATCCGACGCCGGCAGGTCCAGGGCCCGGACCAGGAACGCCGCCATCTGGCCGCGGGTGATGCTGTCGTCCGGGCAGAACATGTCGTTCGCCGGCGGGTTGCAGCCCCGGGTGATGTCGTGGCGGGCGAGCCACATGATCTCACCCCAGAACAGGTGGGTCTCCGGGACGTCGCGGAAGCCCGGATGCTCCGGCGAGGGAGCAGCCACCACCCGGAGGATGAACTGCGTCTGGCCGTAGTCGTTGGAGATCCTCACGTAGCGGTCGCCGAGGGCGGCGTCGTCGGGCACGACGAAGGACAGCTCGGTGCCTTCGTCGTTCCACGTCGCGTCGACCACACCGGCGCCGTTCAGCTGCACGGTGACGTCCGCCAGGTTCTTTCCGGTCACGGTGACGGTGTCACCCCGGGCGGCCTCTTCGGGCCACTCGGTGAGGATCGGCCGGGGGTCCTCCCCGAACTTGTAGGTCTGGTCGCCGATGGTGACCTGATCGACGTAGCTGGAGACCGTGACACCTGCATCGGTGCCCAGGTTCAGGCCGACGCCGATCGCCACCGGATCGAGGGCGTCGTCCGGGTAGGTGTCTTTGTCCTCGCTGGCCTGCTCGTAGATCTGAGTCAGCCAGTTGTCCAGCGAGTCGGTCGCTCCAGCGGCCGTGCTCAGCGTCACCGTGTCCCCCGACCAGTCGAACGTCTGCCACTGGTCGAGCTCCAGCCCGTTCGCGCCCGGCATGAGGCTCAGGGTCGTGAACCGAGGGCTGTCACCGTCCCAGCCGTAGAAGACTTCGACCACGAGCTGAGTCGACGCGTTCACGTTGGTCGCTTCGTCGACGTACAGCGTGTAGCCGAGGCCCGACTCGAAGAACTCGCGCAAGTCGGGTCGCTCCGCCGCCTGGAAATAGGAGATGACCCGTGCATGGTCCTCGGGGTCGGCCACCCCGGCGTCGATCGCCAGGTGCAAGCTGTGTGCCGAGCCCTCGTTGACCGGGTCATCGACGATTTCGTAGATGCCCGGCTGGTAGGCGGTGTCGTGGCGTTTCCACCACGTATCCAGTCCGACCTCCAGGGGCTCGCCTTCCATGTTGCTCCCGTCCGGGAGCTCGCTGATGAAATGCAGGTCAGTTTCCTGAGCCACGGTCGGCGCCGCGAACAGGGGCGCCAGGCCGAGGCTGAGAATGAGTACCCCGATCGCAAATCGAGGCTTGGTAGTTCGTCCCATGTCGTCCTCGCTTTCTCCTCTGGTCCCGCGCAGGGACTTTCGGTTTCGGTTTGGACGCCTCCCCCTCTTGCAGACATCGACGCTAGGCAGCTCCCGTCGTTAGGCAAACGCGCCGGGGCTGACCTCCCGGATGCGACCAGCCTCGGTCCACAGCGGCGATACTGGCGCCGTGGAAGCTCTGGTCTTGTTGGTCGAGGACGACCGCTCGATCCGCGACGTCACCCGGATGGGGCTGTCCGACGCCGGGTTCACGGTGGTCACAGCGGGCGACGGCGAAGAGGCTCTGGCGGCCTTCCGCCGGCACGCCCCGGACGCGGTCGTGCTCGACGTGATGCTCCCCCGCCGCGACGGCCTCGAGGTCCTGCGGGCGATCCGCCACACCTCGAGCGTCCCCGTGCTGATGCTCACCGCCCGCGACACCACCACCGACGTGGTCCTCGGCCTGGAGCTGGGAGCCGACGACTACATGACGAAGCCGTTCGAGATGCCGGTCCTGGTGGCCCGTCTCCGCTCCGTACTGCGCCGGGCGAACCGGGCCGACGTGGGCGACGAGCTGCGCGTGGGCGATGTGAGAGTCGACGTCGCCGCCCACCGGGTCACACGCGGCGGCGACGAGATCGACCTCTCCCCCACCGAGTTCCGCCTCCTCTGCGAACTGGCGCGCCGGCCCGGGCGGGTGTTCACCCGGGAGATCCTGTTGGAGAACGTGTGGGGGTACCCGGCCGTCGGCGACACGCGCCTGGTAGACGTCGCCATCCAGCGTCTCCGGGCCAAGCTGGAACGGGACCCCTCCCACCCCGAGCTGATCCAGACGGTCCGGGGGTTCGGATACCGGGCGGCGGGATGAGGCCGCTGGGGCTGCGCGGCCGGCTCGTCGCCACGCTGACCGCCGTCGTCGCCCTCGCCGTCGTGGTGGTGGGGGTCACCTCCGTCTTCCTGGTCGACCGCTCCCTGCGCAGCCGGCTCGCAGAAGAGGTCATCGCCACCACCGAGTTCAACCTGACGGTGCTGCTGCCCGCCGCCGGGATCGGCGACCCGGCCGACCCGCAGGCCCTCGAGGCCGCCGGGGTCATCGACCGGTTCCTCCGCCGGGGCACCGCCGGCGCCTGGGTCGAGTTCGAGGACGGCTCCCGCGTCAGCGGTGGGCTGGCGCCGGTCCAGACCTCCCCGGAGCTGGCCGAGATCGCCCGGCGGGGCGAGATCGCCTACGAGTTCGTGGACGCCGGGGGCGACCAGGTCGTCGTGTCGGCGGCGCGGCTCCCCCCGTCGGGGCCCTTGTTCTACTTCGTGACCCCGGCCCAGGTGCTCGCCGACACCACCCGCCAGCTGATCGCGGTGGTGTCCCTGGCGGGCGCAGCCGCCGTGGTCGTCGGGGCCGCGGCGGGAGCGGCCGCCGCCCGGCGCATCCTCCGGCCCGTGGCGGCAGCCAGGGACGCGGCCGGGCGGATGGCGAGCGGCGACCTGGGGGTCCGCCTGCCCGCCGAGCGCGACGACGAGCTGGGGCGACTGTCGGCGTCGTTCAACCACATGGCGGAGTCCCTGCAGGCGACGATCGAGGAGCTGGACGCCGCCCGGGCCCGGGAACGCCGCTTCGTGGCCGACGTGTCCCACGAGCTGAGGACCCCCCTCACCGGCCTGGTGAACGAGGCGCAGATGCTGAGCCGCCGCCTGCAGACGGGAAACGAGGTCACCGACGACGTGCGCACCCTCGCTTCGCTGCTGGACTCCGACGTGGCCCGCCTCCGCCACCTGGTGGAGGACCTGCTCGAGATCTCGCGTCTCGACAGCGACGGCGAGCCGTCCCGGCCCACGCCCACCGATGTGAAGGCGTTGGTCTCCGCCCTCATCGCCGAGCGGCACCCGGAGGCGACCTTCGAATCCGACATCTCGGCGCCGGTGACGGTCGACGGGCGGGCATTGGAACGGATAGTGGCCAACCTGTTGGACAACGCCCGGTTGCACGCCCCGGGCGCCGAGACGACCGTCACGGCTCGCCTCGACGGCGGCTGGCTCGAGATCGCCGTCGCCGACCGCGGGCCTGGCGTCCCCGCCGAGGCGCTGGAGACGATCTTCGAGCGCTTCACGACGGTGGACGAGGCGCGCTCTGCGGGCACGGGGCTCGGCCTGGCGATCGTCCGCCAGCACGCCACCCGGCTGGGCGGGCACGTGGAGGCGTTCAACCGGGGCGGCGGCGGCCTGGCCGTCGTGGCCCGGATACCTGTTGCGGAACTGTTACACGACGGTGAGGGCGCCGAGAAGTCGGTCTCCCAAGGTGGTGGCGTACCGTCCACCGAGGAGATGCGATGAGAAAGAGATCCGTAGCACTAGTGGCCCTGGCCCTGGCGGCCGTCGCCTGCGGCGGCGGTGGCGCCCAGAGCGGCGGACCGCTGACCGTCCCCACCTCACAGCCGGCCGTCACGTCGACGACCGTCCCACCGGCGAGCACCACGGCTCCCACGCCGACCACCGACACGACGCCGACGACTGCCCCCGAGTCGCCGGAGGCCACGACCTCGACGACCGCGGTCCCGTCGGAAGCGAACATCACCGTGTACTTCGTCGACGAAACCGGCCGGGCGGTCCCCGTGGAGCGCACGACGTCCCAGACCGGAGTGGCCCGGGCCGCGGTGGAAGCCCTCATCGCCGGCCCGAACCGCTCCGAGGCCGCCGCCGGGCTCTCCACGCTCTTTCCCGCCGACTCGCTGCTGTTGGGCATCCGCGTGGAGGACGGCACCGCGTTCGTCGACATGTCCCTCGAGTTCGCGGGAGGCGGCGGATCCGCCTCCGTGCTGGGGCGCCTCGCCCAGTTGGTCTACACCCTCACCGAGTTCGACAGCATCGAGCGGGTCCGCTTGCTGCTCGACGGACAGCAGGTCTCGACCTTCTCCGGGGAAGGCGTCGACGTCTCCCGCCCGCTGACACGGGCCGACTTCACCGGAGCGGTGCCCCTCGCATCGGAGCGTCCCGCCACGGCGGCTCCCACCTGGGACCAGGACGATTTACCGGCCGTCCAGCTCGGAGACTCCGACGTGTACCGGGTGGTGCTGGTGGCGGCAGACGACTTCCTCAACGTCCGCCGCTCCGCCGGGACCGACGGAGAGATCGTCGGCCGGCTGCTCCCCGGGGTGGCCGTGGAGGCGACCGGCGCCACCACCGAGGTCGGGGCTTCGACCTGGCACGAGATCCGCACCCCCGCCGGCAACGGCTGGGTCAACGGCTTCTATCTGACGCCCACGGTCGCCGGCGACGCCTTCCCCTCCGGCACCGATCCCGTCGGGGCGGTCGCCGCCCTGGTGGCCCGGATCGAGGCGGGGAAGGACTTCACGGACCTGGTGTCGAGCCGGGGCCTGTGGGTGGCCCATCACGCCGACCCGATCCGGTTCCGGCCAGAGGAGCTGAAAGGGATCCTCTCCTCCAACACCACCTATCGGTGGGGCTCTCCGGCCCTGGAGCCGGACAGCCAGGAGATCCGGCCCCGCACGTTCGCCGACGCCGTGGCCCGGCGGCTGGCGGCAGCCTTCGACGACCCGAACCGGGAGGTGTACGTGAACGAAGCCGTCGAGGGCCCCAACGGCCGGCCGGTGGAGTTCGCCCTGCCCACCGAGCTCGCCGGGTTTCCCTTCGTGACCGTGTTCGATCCCGGCGACGACCCCCAATACGAGGGGCTCGATTGGAACAGCTGGATCGTGTCCTTCTCCTACGAGGGAGGCGCTTTGAAGGTGGTGGGCCTCACCGTCGACGAGTGGGCCCCCTGAGAGAGGTCGGCCTCCCCGCCCTCCGTCACGGATAGTGGTCGGGGAGGTCGTTCTCGTAGAGCACGGCGTCGTCGGGGCCCAGCTCGGAACGGACCCACTGGACCGCTTCCTCCCGGGTCCCGACGACCCGCACCTCGGCCTTGCCCCCGGAGGCGCCGGCGAGGAGCGCCCTCCGGTTGGTGCGCCCGACGACGACGAGTTGGTCGGCGACGCGGGCCGCCTCGGCGGCGAAGCGCCGGTTCTCCTCCGCCTGCCTGGGGCCCAGCTCGACCATCCCCGGCGTCACCACGACCCGGCGTCCGGCCACTGCGGCGGACTCGAGCGCCCGCAGCGCCGCTCGGGCTCCTTCCGGGTTCGAGTTGAAGGTGTCGTCGATGATCAGCACGCCACTCTGGCCCCGGGTGACGGTCCTGCGGTGCTCGGGCTCGGTGAGCGCCCGCAGCCGGTCGGGATCCGGCGACACGCCCAGGGCCACCAGGACCCCCACGGCACAGGCGACGTTGGTCGGGTGGGCGGTCTCGGGGACGGGGCCCACCGCCTCGCCTCCCACGGAGAGGACTCCCCCGACCACGCTGACGTCCAGCCCGGGCGATGTGCCGACCCGGATGACCCGGCGGGCCGACTCCTCCCGGTCGGCGAGAGCCGACAGGCGCGGGTCATCGACGTTGAGGACGGCCGCCCGGGCCTTCTCCAGGATCTCGGCTTTCGAGGAGACGATGCGGTCCTCGCTCCCGAAGCGCTCCAGGTGGACCGGCCCGATGGCGGTGATCACCGCGATGTCGGGCGGGATCCACGAGCACAGGTCCGCTATCTCGCCCGGCCCGTAGGTGCCCATCTCGGCGACGAAGACCTCCACGTGGCCCGACAGGTGCTCGTTGATCGCCCGGGCGAGCCCCATCCGGTTGTTGAACGACGCCGGGCTGGCCAGGACCTGTTTTCGCCCGGCGAGCAACTGGGCGACATAGCCCTTGGTGGAGGTCTTCCCGTACGAGCCGGTGATCGCCACCACCGACGCCCCCGAGGTGCGCAGCGCCTGCGCCGCCTTCTCCACCCACGGGGCGCCGAGGCGCCGCTCGATCGGGGCCATGACCAACAGAGCGAGGTCAACGAGCAGCGGCGAGGCGATCGCCGCCGCCGCCGTGATCCCCGGCGAGACAGCAACGCCGGCGCCTCCCGCGGCGAGGAGCAGCACGGCGGTCACTGCGGCGACACGGCGCAGGCGGGCCGTCCAGGCGAGAGGCGAGGTCCGCCCTCTCAAGCCCAGCCCCACCGGCCCGGCGGCCACCACCGCCGCCGTGACCAAGGCGGGGAGAGGCCAAGCGAAGGCCGCTGCCGCGCCGGCGACAGCCGCCACCGCCAGGGCGACGTTGAACGCGTCGAGCCGCCACCAGCGAAAGGCGAAACGCGTCACCGAGCCCGGGAGGTAGTGCTCGCGCTGGGCGACCCGCAGCCACCGCAGGGTGCCGAGCCCGGCCGCGGCCACCACGGCCGCCGAGACGGCGGCGTTCACCGTCCCACCCTCTCCAGCATCGACTCCACCGCCTTCCGCAGCGCCTCGGGGGCCTGCAAGGGAACGTGGTGACCGACCCCTTCGATGACCTCACAGGTGACCGGAGCACCCGAAGCAGCCACGATCCTCTGCGCCTCCTCCGCCACCGCCACCGGAACCTCGGTGTCGTCGGCCCCCCACAACAGGTGGACGGGGACCCCCAGACCGGAGAGCTCCTCTTCGTAGCTCTCGTTCACGACCTTCACCAGGATGTCGCGCATCACTCCCTGGGCGGCCCGGTAGTCCGCCGACCCGCGCCGCCGCCGCTCCCGCTCCATCCTTTCGTCCGAGATGAGCCCCATCCGATGCGCCAGCCGGACGATCCGATAGGCGACCGGAGGCTTTCTCCTCTCCCCGAGCCGGAGCAGAGGCGCGCCGGTGAGCACCAGACCCGCCGCCGACCCCGGGAAGCGGTGCTGGCGAGCCACTGCCACCCTCCCGCCGAAAGAATGGCCCACTACCACCGGCGGCTCGTCGAACACGTCGAAGGCCGGTCCGATGAGCTCGGCGTATCCCGCCGCCCCCATCACCTCCTTCGGCGCCGGAGAGGCGCCGAAGCCCGGCAGGTCCAGGGCCAAGGCGCCGATGTCTCCCAGGGCCGCCTTGAAATCGGCCCCGCGGCGGCCCCAGCCGTGCAGGGCGAGCACCCGCAGTGGGCCGTTTCCGAGGCGTTCGGCGAACAGCGCGCCGCCGGCGATGGAGACGAGAGGCATCGGGACAATCAGCCTATGGAGTGACGAGAGGGCTTCAGAGCATACTGATCCGGTTCGATGACCTCTTCGATGACTACCACCGGCTCGCGGCCCGACAGCGGCGAGAGTTCGATGACGCGCTTTCGAGCGTCCGTCTTGCGACGCTCGGTCGCCATCGGGTGGTTCGCCGTCATCGTCCTCGCCGGGCAGGCGGTGCGCACCTCCGTCTACGGCGAGCCGCGTTTCCTCGTCCCGATAGTCACGATCGCGCTGCTGCTCGTGATGTCTGCGCTCGCCGACTGGGACGGGCTGATGGAGAAGCCCTTCGCCGGATGGATCTCGTGGGGATGGATCGTCGGCGTGACCCTCTCCACCGGGGTGATAGCCACCGTCAGCGAGCTCTCCCTCGTCTGCCAGCCGATCTTCTTCGCGCTGGTGGCTCTGTCGGGGCTGGTCCTCGAGCGGCCAAAGCACGCCTTCGTCTCGATCCTGGCCGCCGGCCTGGTGATGATCGGTGCCCTGATGGCGGGAACCGCCGACGACTGGACGCAGATCTTCGTCCCGTTCATGTCCCTCGGGACCGTGGCGGTGGCCACGTCGTTGCTCGGAATCGAGTTCGAGCGGGCGGTCGAGCGGTCCAACCAGCGGCTACGCCAGCTGCAGCGTCAGCGGGTCGACTTCGAGCGCCTTTACGCGGTGATGGCGACCCTCTCCCAGGGTGACTCGCTCTCGGAGGTCCTCCCCCAGCTCGTCGGCACCATCTGCCGCTACCTCGACGCCCAGGTCGGCGTCGTGCTGCTGTACGTGCCCGAGGACCATTCCTTGGAGGTGATGTCGCCCATCTGGGTCAACGGCTATCCGCTCGACATCGGCGCCATCCGCGTCCGGGTCGCCGAAGCCGGCATCCTTCCCCAGGTGTTCCGCTCGGGCCGGTCGATGCTCGTCGACCCCGTGAACCCCGGGTCGGCGACCCACGGCCTCCTAGCCGAGCTGGGGCTGCGCCAGGCGATGGTGGCGCCGCTCCGCGTCGAGCAGTTCAAGGTGGGGGTGATCGCCGTCGGCGACGCCGTCAGCGGGCATTTCCGCCCCGACCAGCTGGAGCAGCTCTCGTTCCTCGCCGGCCCGGCCGGGCTGGTCCTGTCCCAGATCGGCCGCTACGAGGAGCAGACCGAGATGAACCGCCGCCTCGAAGAGGTGGCGCAGATGAAGACCGACTTCGTGTCGGTGGTGAGCCACGAGCTGCGGACGCCTCTGACCTCCATCATCGGCTCTCTCGACACCGTGAACCGCCCGGAGCTGGCACCGCAGGCGGACACCGCCCGGGAGCTCATCTCCACCGCCCGCCGCCAGGCGGGCCGCCTCCAGCGGCTCATCGAGGACCTGCTCATGGTCTCCCGGCTGGACCGTGGGTCGATCCCCGTCAACGCCGAGCCGCTGCCGGTCAAGGCGGTGGTCGACCACGTCCTCGACGTCATCGCCGTGTCCTCCGAGATCTCCGTCGACATCGACCCGGCGGGGATGGAGGTCGTCGCCGACCGCGACCACCTGGAGAGGATCCTCATCAACCTGTTCGAGAACGCCGGGAAGTACGCCCCCGGGAGCCCCATCGAGGTGGTGGGCCGGGCCCGGGGAGGCACCGGCGAGATCCGCATCGTGGACCACGGCCCGGGCATCCCGCCCGATCAGCGGCAGCGGATCTTCGAGCGGTTCACCCAGCTCGAGGCGTCCCAGACCCGGTCGGTGGGAGGCACCGGCCTCGGCCTGTCGATCGTCCGCAGCCTGGCAGAGGCCATGGGGGGCAAAGCCGACGTGGAGGAGACTCCCGGCGGCGGCGCCACCTTCGTCGTCTCGCTCCCCCTCGCCCGGACGGTCAGCTCGGGTCTTCGCTGAGACCCGCGGCGACGGCGTGGAAGCCGCCGTCGACGTGGACCACTTCACCGGTCGTCATCGGCGCCCAGTCGGAGAGGAGCACGCAGATCATGCGAGCCACGGGCTCGGGGTTCGAGGGGTCCCAGCCGAGTGGCGCCCTGCGCTTCCATTCCTTGTCGAACGCCGAGAACCCGGGGATGGACTTGGCGGCAACGGTTCCCAGCGGCCCCGCCGACACCGCGTTCACCCGGATGTTGGAAGGGCCGAGATCGCGAGCCAGGTAGCGGGTCACTGCCTGCAGGGCGGCCTTGGCGACTCCCATCCAGTCGTATGCCGGCCACGCCTGGCGGTTGTCGAAGTCCAGCGTGACGAGGCTGCCCCCTCCTGCCTTCTCCATGAACGGGCGCAGCGCCACCGCCAGCGTCTTGTAGGAGAACGCCGAGGTGAGGAAGGCGGTCTGCGCCGAGGCGGCCGGAGTGTTGAGGAAGTTGCCACCCAAGGCGTCCTCGGGTGCGTAGGCGATGGCGTGGAGGGCGCCGTCTATCACCCCCCAGCGCCTGTCGATCTCGTCCTGGAGGTTGCGGACGTGCTCCGGGTCGTTGATGTCGAGCTCGATCACGTCGGGAGGCTGGGGCAGCCGCTGGACCGAGCGCTGGGTCAGGCGCAGGCCCCGGCCGAACCCGGTGCAGAGGATCTCGGCCCCCTCCTCCTGGGCCACCCGGGCGGCGTGCCACGCGATCGAGTCGTCGGTGAGCACGCCGGTGATCAACAGCTTCTTGCCTTCGAGCAGCATTCGCCTTCCTCCTGTCGGCGGCATCTTGTCAGAAATCCACGCCCCACGTGTACACGCACCGGATCCCGAGCCCCATGACGAACAAGAGGAGCAGCCCGTACGACAGGGCGGGCCGGCGACTCATCTGGGCCCGGTAGATGTAAGCGAAGGCGAACGTGAAGGCGATGAGGAAGCCGTAGAACACGTGCTGGTCGCCGGGCTGGAGGCCCTCGGCGGCGATCAGGTACACCCCCAGGCCGACCTGAGCGAGCATGATCACCGTGGCGGCGCCCATCGCCACCCAGAAGGGGCGGCCCGGCTCCTGTTTCCTCCGCGCCAGGACGAGCCCCCATGCCCCCACGAGCCCGGTGGCGGCGATCGCCACCCACGCCCAGGTCTCGTGGAGTGCTCGCATCCTGGCTGAGGATAGATGCCGGCGCCCCCGCTCCCGGCCGAGCCGTCACGCTAGATTTGTCTGACAACGAAAGGGCTGGGAGATGTTCGAGGCGGTTGAGTACATCGACCGTAAGGCTCAGCCGACCGCTCCGCCGGAAGAGAGGGTCATCGGAGTGTTTCCGACGGAGGCCGAGGCAGTGGAGGCGGCCCGGGCAGCCCGCGATGCGTTCGGAGACGCCGAGGACTACGCCTGGTGGCTCGTGCGCCAGCAGGGGGCCAAGCTGGCCCGCTGGATCGCCGACTCCACGAGCGGCAAGGAGTTCGTCCTCGACCTCACTTCCGGCGAGCTGATCGAGGTCCCTTGAGCCGGCTCAGAGGAGCAGGTCGGCGTACTGGTCCCTGACCACCTTCTTGTCGAACTTGCCCGTCCCGGTCTTCGGGATCTCGTCGACGAACACGAACTCGTCGGGAATCCACCACTTGGCGACGCGGTCGGCCAGGAAGGCCCGCAGGTCGTCCGCATCGACGTCGGCGTTGGGCGTCTTCACGACGAAAGCCACCGGCCGCTCCTGCCATTTGGGATGCTTGAGGCCGACGACGGTCGCCTCGGACACTGCCGGGTGGGCCATGAGGGTGTTCTCCAGGTCGATCGAGCTGATCCACTCGCCGCCCGACTTGATCACGTCCTTGGCACGGTCGGTGATCCGGATGTAGCCCTCCGGGTCGATCTTGCAGACGTCGCCCGTGCGAAGCCACCCCTCGACGAACGACTGCGGCGACCGGGAGTCCTTGTAGTACTCGGCGGCGACCCACGGGCCCCGGATGAGCAGCTCCCCGAACGCCTCGCCGTCGTGGGGCAGCTCGTTTCCCTCGTCGTCGACGATCTTCACCTGCAGGCCGGGAAGGGGCAGGCCAGCGGTCTCCAGGTAGTCGAGCTTCCGCTCCCAGTCCCAGTCCTCCATGTGGGGCTTGAGCGTGGCGACCGAAGCCACCGGGTTCGTCTCGGTCATCCCCCAGCCCTGCTGGACCAGGATCCCCTTGTTCTTCCAGTACCAGTCGATGAGTGCCCTCGGGACGGCCGAGCCCCCGCACAGGAACGCCCGCAGCGACGACACGTCCGCCTCCGGGTGGGCCTCCAGGTACTGTTGGATGCCCAGCCACACGGTCGGGACCCCAGCAGAGAACGTCACCTTCTCCTGGGAGAAGAGGCGCACCAGGCCCTCCGGGGTCAGGTCGGGGCCGGGATAGGTGATCTTGGCGCCCACCGTGGTGGCCGCGAACGGGTAGCCCCACGCCGCGGCGTGGAACATGGGCACCACCGGCAGCACGTTGTCGTTGGGCCCGATGTGGAAATTGGCGAGCCCCGAAACCGTGTGCAGGTAGGTGGACCGCTGGGTGTAGGCGACCCCTTTCGGGTTCCCGGTCGTGCCCGACGTGTAACAGAACATCATGGGGGACGCCTCGTCGAGGAGAGGCCACTCCTCCACCCCATCGATCCCGGCGATGAGGTCCTCGTAGGCGATCGAGTTCGGGAGGCGGTCGTCGGCGGAGGGCCCCATGACCACGAATTGCCTGACCGTCTCGAACTTCTCGGCGATGGGCGCCAGGAGGGGGACGAGGTCGGGGTCGACGAAGATCGCCTCGTCCTCGGCGTGGTTGACGATGTAGACGATCTGGTCGGCGAAGAGCCGGATGTTGATGGTGTGGCAGATCCGGCCGGTGTTGGCCAGAGCCCAGTAGAGCTCGTGGTGGCGAACGTTGTTCCAGGCGAAGGTGCCCACCGGCTTGCCCTGGTCGACGCCGAGCCTCTCGGCCACGGCGGCGGCGAGGCGGCGCACCCGGTCGTCGACTTCCGCATAGGTGAATCGGACGAGCGAGCGGTCTGATTCGACCGAGACGATCTCCTGTTTCGGGTACAGGTCCACCGCCCGCTGGTAGAGCGTCGAGAGAAGCAGCGGGAAGTCGTCTTGCATGTGCGTCACTCGGCTCCTCCTTCCAGGTCCGCTCCTCGACAGACTGCGACCCGCCTCCACACCGAACCGGCGTCGCATGGGGGTCGCGGCGCAGGGTAACCAAAGCGGTCGCGCCGATCCCGGCAAACCTGGGGGAATTCGCGCCGCAAAAGAAGAACCCCGAGAAAGCCGGTGCAAGCACCAACCCTCTCGGGGTCTTCCGACCTTCCGCACTCCGAGCCGAAGCCCGGTCTGCGCAAGGCCTCTCGCAGTGTGCCTCTCGGCTCCTCTGCGATGCCGGTCCGGGGTCACCCCCGATCCGGCGAGTGGAAACCTATAGGGACATCGCTCGCCCGTCAAGCAGAAATGCAACCTGTTTTTCGCGTCCTACTGCCTGAAATTCCCTGGACAGCGGTCGCGAAAAACAAGAACCGATTCGCGAAAATCAGGAACCATTTCCACTTGCATGGCGGTGCGCCCTCCCCTACCTTGCCGCCAACGCTGACGGGGGAGACCCCGCAGCGCCCGAAACGAGGGGAAACCCTCGGACGGGATCTCCGGATCGCCTTCGGGCGAGTCGGAGAGGGTCCGACGGACCGGCCCTCGGGCCGGGCCACCGCATCGGAGCTCCGGCAATGGTGCGGAACCGGATCCCGGGTCCTCGGAAACGGGGATCCAGCAGCCGAGAGGCTGCGACCGGCCACTTCGGTGGCCACCCGCTTGGGAGCTCGGGCTTTGCCCGAAGATCGAGTGGGGATGAGGAGCCCCGAGAGGGTTGGTGCTTCGGCACCGGCTTTCTCGGGGCCTTCTCGTTGTTGGACCACCCGAGCGGGGCACGACACCAGCCGGCGACGGCCGGGAGGTCACGCCCGGTCGGCGAGCACCGGCTGGTAGACGGCGAGGATGTTGCCCGATCCCTCGAAAGTGCGGACAGACAGCAGGCGGAGCGACACCGGCGGTCGCCCCGTGAAGAGGGGGATTCCCTCACCCGCGACCACCGGAAAGATCGTGATCTGCAGCTCGTCGACGAGGCCGTGGACCAACAACTGGTTCCAGAGCCGACGCGCCTGCAGGATCACCACGTCGCCGCCCTCCCGTGCCTTCAGGGCGGAGATCTCGGGGAGCAGGTCCGGCCCGCGGACGATGCGGGTGGTGCGGTCCCAAGGCGGCAGGTCCTCGGGCTGGATGGTGTCGGAGACGACGACCTTTTCGATGTCGGCGATGAGCTCGGCGAAAGAGCGACGGACCTCGGTCGCATCCGGGTCGGACGGCACGCCCGTCCAGTACTCCTTGTTCCCGAGGAACGAGTCCCGGCCGCTGAGGATCAGCGTGTCGGCCGAGCGGAGCAGGTCCCGGTTGTGGACGTCGAACGCATCGTTGCGCCCGTACTCGGGGAGGAAATAGTCGAAGAACCGGTGGAACGTCTTGTCGGCGGACTCGTAGTAGCCGTCGAGGGTCTGGAAGTTGCTGACGATGAGCTTGCGGGCCACCGGGATCGACTCTACCCGGGAGCCCAAAACTACATCCGTGTCATTCCCCCCGGCTATGGTCCGGCCCATGACCGTCGAGGCAGCCCCACTCCTCGAGACGCTGTCGCCCAGCCGGGCGGGCGATTTCAAGACCTGCCCTCAGCTCTTCAAGTTCCGGGCGATCGACCGGCTCCCCGAGCCAGTCACTCCACACCAGGCGCGGGGCACGACCGCTCATCTGGCGCTGCAGCGCCTGTTCGACCTGCCCAGCCACCAACGGACACCGGAGCGGCTGTTCGACCTCTTCCGAGAGGCGTGGACGGAGTTGCGCACCGAAGAGGAGTACCGGCAGCTGTTCCCGACGCTGGAGGAAGAGCGGAGATGGGGCATCGAGTCGTTGCGGCTCCTGGCCAACTACTTCGGCCTCGAAGACCCTTCGCGGATCGAGCCGGTGGACCGGGAGCTCGACATGTGCGAGGACCTCGACGGCATCGTCATCCGGGGGATCCTAGACCGCATCGACCGCGACGACGAGGGCCGCCTCGTCATCACCGACTACAAGACCGGGAAGGCCCCGCCGGAGCGATTCGCCCTCGGCGCGTTCTTCGCCCTGAAGATCTACGCCCTCCTCACCCGGCGCATCGAAGGCGAGACCCCCGCCGAGATCCGCCTCCTCTACCTGAACGGGCCGGTGATGTACCGGTGCGAGGTCGACGACCGCCAGCTCGACGCCATGGAGCGGCAGCTGCGAGCACTGTGGGACCGGATCGAGACCGCCCTGCGCAGCGAGCAATTCCCCCCACGGCCCGGCCGCCTGTGCGACTTCTGCGCATTCCGGGACCGCTGCCCCGCCTTCGCCTAGGGGAAGATCCCCCTCACCAGCTTGGCGTCCGCCACCCGCCGGATCCCCTTGATGAGGGCAGCGGTCCGCATGTCGACGCCTTCCGAGTTGGCGATGGACAGGACGTCGTCGAAGGCCCGGGTCATGATCTCCCGCAGCCGGCCGACGATCTCGTTCTCGGTCCAGAAGTACTTCTGGACGTCCTGGACCCACTCGAAGTAGCTGACGGTGACTCCCCCGGCGTTGGCCAACACGTCGGGGACGATGAACACGCCTCGTTCTCGGAGGATCTCGTCGGCGTCGAGGTTGGTGGGGTTGTTGGCGCCTTCGATGATCACCTTCGCCTGGATGGAAGGGGCGTTCTCGCGGGTGATCACCCCCTGGGTGGCGGCCGGCACCAGCACGTCGCAAGGGACCAGGAACAGGTCGGGCCCGGGGATGTGGTCTGCGTCCGGGTAGCCCTCCAGGAATCGGTGCTCGTCGACCCATTTGGCGACCGAGGCCACGTCCAGGCCGTCGTCCCGGTAGATGGCACCGGTGATGTCGGAGACGGCCACCACCCGGCAGCCCATCTCCGAGGCCGCCACCGCGGCGTAACGCCCCACGTTGCCGAAGCCGTGGATCGCCACCCTCGCCCCGGCGACGTCGAAACCGACGTGGTGGGCGGCCTGGGGCAGCAGGAACATCAGCCCGCGCCCGGTGGCCTCCCGGCGGGCGACGCTGCCCCCGAGGGCCGGGGGCTTCCCGGTGACCACGGCGGGGACCGCATGGCCGACGTGCTGGGAGTAGGTGTCCATGAGCCAGGCCATGACCTGCTCGTTCGTCCCCATGTCGGGGGCGGGGATGTCGGTCTCCGGGCCGATGACGTTGATGATCTCCATCGTGAACCGGCGGGTCACACGCTGCAGCTCGGCCCGAGACAGTTCCAGGGGGTCGACGCGGACACCACCCTTCGCCCCGCCGAAGGGCACGCCCACGATGGCGCACTTCCAGGTCATCAGCATCGCCAGGGCGGCGACCTCTCCCAGGTTCACGTCGGGGGCGAAGCGGATCCCGCCCTTGGTCGGCCCCATCGTCGTCAGGTGCTGGACCCGGTAGCCGAACAGGGTCTCCACGTCCCGGTAGGTGTCGCGCCGGAAAGGGAAAGTGACGACGGTCGCCTTCTGGGGGAAACGCAGGCGGTCGGCCACGTTCTCGTCGAGCCCCATGAGGCGGGCCACCTGGTCGAACTGGCCCACCGCCTCGCGGTACATGGGCGACTCCCACTCCAGCATGGTGCGGTCGGAAGACGTCATCTCCTCGCTCCTCTCTCCGTCACCAACCGTAACGAACGGAGCTCCGGGCGTGTCACACCGGTCACCTAGCTTGGAGGTAGTGACCGCCCCCGCCCGCCTCACCCGCCACCTAACATCGCCCCGAGTGCCCGTCCCCTCCGACGCCCTCGTCCTCTCCGATCCCGCCGACTGGAACGAGGCGGTCGCCGAGGTGTCCGGGCCCCAGCTGATCCTCGCCGGGCCCGGCACGGGGAAGACCGAGTTCCTCGCCCGCCGAGTCGCCCACCTCCTCGGCACCGGCGTGCCGGCGAGCCGCATCCTCGTCCTCACTTTCTCCCGCCGCGCCGCCGCAGAGCTGGAAGCCCGCATTTCGGCCCTGCTGCCCCGTCCGGTGAGCGGGGCCACCGCGTCGACGTTCCACTCGTTCGCGCACCGGCTCGTCGAGACGCAGCGCCACCGCCGTGGCGAACCCATGCCGGTGCTGCTGACCGGGCCGGAGCAGGTGAGGCTGGTCGGGCGGCTCCTCGCAGAGGAAGACCCGGCCGACTGGCCGCTCACCTTCCGACCGCTCTTGACGACCTCCACCCTGGCCGAGGAGGTGGCGGACTTCGTGATGCGCTGCCACGAGCGGCTGCTCGACTCGGCGGCCCTCTCCAGCCTGGCCGCCGGCCGCTCCGACTGGAGGGCGTTGCCGGCCTTCCTCGACCGCTATCGCCTCAGGCTCAGGGAGGAGAACAAGATCGACTACGGCGTGCTGGTCGCCGAGGCGGTGGAGATCCTCGCCGATCCCGACGACGGCGCCGCGGGTCGCTACGAGTACGTGGTGGTCGACGAGTACCAGGACACCTCCCCCGCCCAGGCCCGTCTCGCCGAGCTGGCGGCCGGCGAAGACTGCAACCTCACGGTCGCCGCCGACCCCCACCAGTCGATCTACTCGTTCCGCGGTGCCGAGCTGGCCAACGTGGAGGACCTCCCCCGTTCCATGGACCGGCGCGGCCAGAAGGTCCGCTACGTGGCGCTCACCCGGTCGCTTCGGGTGCCCGCCGAGATCCTCGAGTCGGCGCAGCGACTGGTCGAGCCCAACGGCAGCCATCGGCTCCCCCGCTTCGAGGTCGTCCCGGCTCCCCACCCCGGGACCGTCGAGGCCTACACGTTCGACCAGCGCTCCGCCGAAGCCGAGTGGATCGCCTCCGAGGTCGAGCGGCTGCACCTCACGGAGGGAGTCCCTCTGTCTTCGATGGCGGTGCTGGTGCGCTCCACCCGCCAGTTCCTGCCGGAGCTCTCCCGGGCGCTGGAGCGCCGCCGGATCCCCCACGACCGACCCGACACACGGCTCGTCGACCATCCCGCCATCCGGATCGTGGCCGACGTCGTCGAGGCGGCGCTGGCGCCGGAAGGGTCGGCAGCCAGGGACCTGGCGGTGCGCCGCCTGCTGCTGGGCCCGCTCGTAGCCCTTCCGCTGTCGACCGAACGCGACCTCCAGCGCCAGAGGCAGAGGAGAGGCCTGTCCTGGCCCGAGTTGATCCGCCGCGAACTGCCGGAGGTCGCCTCCCTCGCCACGTTGCTGGAGGACCCGTCGTGGGCTGTGACCGGCGCCGCGGTCGAGGGCTTCTGGCACCTGTGGGACCGCCTCCCCGGCCTGGAGCGGCTGGCGACGGGACCCGAGTTCGCCTCGTTCCGGGAGGCGTGGAGCATCTTCTCCCGCATGCTGGAGAGGCAGGCCGAGCGGGATCCGACGATCACCCTCGCCGATTCGCTCGCCGCCACCTACTCGGGAGACTTCGAGGCTTCACCGCAACTCCGCCACGTCTCACCGTCCACCGACCGCCTGGCGGTGACCACCCTGCACCAGGCGAAGGGGCTCGAGTTCGAGGTCGTCTTCATCGCCGACGCCATCGAAGGCACGTTCCCCGACAACCGGCGCGTCGCCGGTCTCCTCCAGCCCCATCTGTTGTCCCCCGACCTGACCACCGACCCGGCCGCCCAAGCCCGGTTCCGGCTGGAAGAGGAGCGCCGACTCGCCTACGTGGCCACCACCCGGGCCCGCCGCCGGGTCGTATGGACGGCCACCACCGCCGGAATCGACGAGGGCGAGCGGCGCCCTTCCCGGTTCATGCTCGCCGCGGTGGGAGCCACCTCGTTCGACGAGATCGGGCCGCCGGCGCCGTCCGACGACGGCGAGTTCCGACCCCTCACTCCCACCGAGGCCCAGGCGGAGCTGCGTCGGATCGCCGTGGATCCCGGCCGCAGCCCGGTGGACAGGCTGGCGGCCCTCCACGGCCTCACCACCCATCCGGCGTGGGATCCGAGGACCTTCGCCGGCGTCCCCGAGCCAGGCCCCGACACCGGCGTCGTCGGCCCCGACATCCGGCTCTCCCCGAGCCAGGCCGACCTGTACGCCAAATGCCCCCGCCTGTACGTGCTGGATCGGAGGCTCCGCGCCATGGACGTCGTCTCCCCCTACGCCCTGTTCGGCTCGATCGTCCACGCCACTCTGGAGGAGACCGAGCGCAACGCCCAGCGCGCCGGCCTCCCCCACGGCGACCTCGACAGCGCCCTGACCGAGCTCGAGCGTGTCTGGGAGCAGCACCCGCCGTTCGGGCCGCCCGAGTGGGACGCCGCCTGGAAACAGCGGGCGATCGCCCTCCTCCAACAGATGTACGCCGACTGGCCGGGCGGGGACCGGCCGGCCGCCGCCTTGGAGATCGACCTCGAGCTGACCATCGACGGAGTCCGCTGGGTGGGCAGGGCCGACCGGGTCGACATCGTCGACGGTGGGATCAAGATCGTCGACTACAAGACCTCGAAGTCCCCGCCGACGCTCAAGGAGGCGGCGGCGTCGTTGCAGCTCGGCTTCTACGTCCTCGCCGCCGCCCATCACCCACGGCTGCAGGAGCATGGCCCTCCCGTCGGAGCAGAGCTGTGGTATCCCCTGGTCGAGCGGAGGAAGGTCTATCCCTTCGACATGGCCAACCTGGACAGCGTGCGCCAGACGCTCGTCGAGATCTCCCGCCAGATCCGGGCGGAGAACTGGGAGCCACGGGTGGGGGCACACTGCGAGCGCTGCCCGTTCCGCCAGGTCTGTCCCGCCTGGCCGGAAGGCAGGGAGGCTTTCGCATGACCGCTCGCGCTCTCCTCCGGATCCAGCCCAGCCTGGAGCAGCAGGCGATCCTCGCCACCCCGCTGCAGCCTATGCGGATCGTGGCCGGCGCCGGCACCGGCAAGACCACCACGATCGCACTCCTCGTCCGCGAGCTCGTCACCGAGCGGGGCGTCGCCCCCGAGGAGATCCTCGGCTTGACCTTCACCCAGAAGGCCGCCGCCGAGCTCGCCGACCGCATCCGGACGGTGTCCGCCGGCGTCGGCCCGGGACGGGAATGCGAAGTGCACACATACCACGGGTTCGCCGCCCAGCTCCTGCGTGAGTTCGGGGCCTTGGTCGGCATCGACCGCCGCGCCTCGGTGATAACCCCGACCTTCTCCCGCCAGCTCCTCCTCGACGTCGTCCAGCGACGCCGCTTCCACCACATCGACAGCACCTGGCTCGGCGTCGTCGAATGGGTGCAGCGCCTCGGCTCGGCGCTGGGGGACCACCTGGTGGACCTCGAGGCCCTCGCCCGCTCCGCCGGTGACGGGGATCCCTGGCCGGCCCGCCTCGAGCTCCTGGCGGCCTGGGAGGACTATGGGGCCGAGAAGCGCCGTTTGGGGGTGGTCGACTACGCCGACTTGATCAGCTCGGCGGTCGAGCTCGTGCAGCGCCACCCCGACGTCGCCGACCGAGTGCGGGGGCGGTACTCGGCCGTGTTGCTCGACGAGTACCAGGACACGAACCCGGCGCAGCGGATCCTCCTCCAGCGGATCTTCGGCGGCGGCTTCCCGGTGATCGCGGTCGGGGACAGCGATCAGACGATCTACGAGTGGAGAGGAGCCACACCCGACAACTTCCACGCCTTCCCGACCCATTTCCCGAAAGCGGACGGGACCCCGGCGACCGACCGGAAACTCACGCTGAACCGCCGTTCCGACCGGCTGATCATCGACCTGGCCAACCGCATCCGCGACCGGATCGGGACCGACACGCATCCTCTGGTCGCCCGCGACGACGCCGAAGAGGGATTCGTCGGGGTGAGATGGGCCACCGACGCCGCCGCCGAAGCGGACTGGATCGCCGACGAGGCGACCCGCCTCCGCGAGGAGGGTGTCGCCTGGAAGGACATGGCCGTGCTCTTCCGCAAGAACCGCCACATCGGGCTGGTCCACGACGCTCTCGTGCAGAGAGGCGTTCCCGTCGAGGTGGCGAATCTGGGAGGTCTCCTGTCGGTTCCCGAAGTCGCCGACGTGCGCGCCTGGATGCGCATCATCCACTCGCCCGAGGACGGCCCCGCCCTGCTGCGGATCCTCCTCGGGCCCCGTTATCGGCTGGGGCTCGGGGACCTGGCCCATCTCGCCTCCTGGGCCCGCCGCGCCCCGGGCAGCGCCGCCGACGGCGAAGCCGACCTGGACCACGAACGCATCCCCGCCCACACGATGCTCGAGGCGATCGAGCATCTGGAGGACATCGACGGCCTCGATGCCCGGGCCCGCGACGCCCTCGTCCGGTTCCGCGGCGAGTTCGGCCGGCTCCTCGAATCGGCGCAGGGCGCCAGCCTCGTCGAGCTGGCCCGCACGATCCTCGACGTCACCGGGACCTGGCAGGAGGTCGAAGCGATGAGCCCTCCGGCTCGTCTGTCCGCTCGCCTGAACCTGTACCGGTTCCTGGACCTGGCCGAGGAGTGGAGCCCGCTCGAGGGCCGGCCTTCACTCGCCGCCTTCCTCGCCCATCTGGACTTGATGGAAGACAACCCCGCCGACGAGCTCGACGCCGCCCGCCTCTCGGGTGAGGACGCGGTGGCCATCCTCACCATCCACCGGGCCAAGGGCCTGGAATGGGACGTCGTGTTCGTCCCGGCGGTGACGAAGCGGGACTTCCCGGCCACACCCCGGGTGTATCCCGACCCCTACTCCAAGCCCCAGTTCGTCCCCCACGAGTTCCGCCTCGACACCCCGCCCCCGTTCGATGCCTCCACTCCCCCCGACGAGGCGAAAGAGGTGCTCCGGGAGGAGAACCTCCGCCAGGAGTGGCGGACCGCCTACGTGGCGGTCACCCGAGCGCGCCGGCGCCTGTACGTCAGCGGCGCCCACTGGTACGGCAGCCCTGCCCCGACCCAGAAGCCGGCGGAGCCCTCGGCCCTCTTCGAACTGGTGTCCTCCACCGACGGCGTCACGGACCTCGGACGCGACCCCGCGCCGCCTCGCCCCGAGGTCCTCCGCGCCCCCGACCGGGTTCCGGCGCCCGACCCCCTGTTCCCCGACGGGTGGGCGGCTTCCCTCCGGCGCGCCCTCGAAGATCCCGAGGCTCTGACCGAGATCGCACGTGAGGCGGGGCTGGAAAAGGAGTTCGCCCGCCGCGCCCGAGAGTTCCAGCAGCGCCTCTTCGAGTTGAGCGACGTGCCGGCTGATCCCGCCGCTCCGGAGAGGAACACCACGTCGGTGACCGGCCTGGTGGTCTACGCCGCCTGCCCCCGGCGCCACTACTGGACCGAGGTCGACCGGCTCCCCCGCCGGCCCTCCCCGGCGGCCCGCAAGGGGGTGGAGGTCCATCGCCGCATCGAGCTCCACGGGCTCGGTCACGTGCCGATCCGGGAGCTGGACGTCGACGCCTACGACATCCCCGAGGAACCGCAGCGATCTCCCGGTTCCGACCCCTACTCGGCCTACCTCGCCTCACCGTACGCCCAACGCCGGCCGGCGCTCGTCGAAGTCCCGTTCCAGTTCGAAACCGGCGCCGGGGTGACGGTGCGGGGCCGGATCGACGCCGTCTACGCCAAAGACGGCGGGTGGGAGATCGTGGATTTCAAGACCGGGCGCCCCCGTGAGGAGCCGTGGCTGGTCGTCCAGCTGCAGGCGTACGCCGTGGCCGCCCGCAGAGTGGACTTCGGTTTGGCGCCGCCCGAGGACCTGACGGTCACCTTCGTCTACCTCGGAGACGGGTGGGAGGCAGTCCGCCACCCCGTCGACGAAGCCTGGCTGTCTGCGGCCGAGGCCTCGATAGAGTCGATGGCCGCCGGGATCGCGTCGGGCCAGTTCGATCCCCGTCCTTCGGCCGCCTGCCGCTCCTGCGAGTTCGTCCGGTTCTGCCCGGCCGGCGCGGCGTGGCTGGAGGAGCAGGCGTGATCGCGGCGGCCCTGGTGGTCGGGTACCTGGTCGGCAGCGCCCCCACCGCCGACTGGCTGGCCCGCCGCCGCGGCATCGACCTGCGTTCGACCGGAAGCGGCAACCCCGGGACCAACAACGCCCTGCGCACCGGAGGCCCGCGCCTGGCGGCCGCCGTGCTCGTCGTCGAGCTGGCCAAGGGGGCGGCGGCGGTATGGGCCGGCCACTACCTGGGGGGTGCCGCCGGGGCGGCCCTGGCGGCGACGGCAGCCACCGCCGCCAACGTCTACAACCCTTGGTTCCGCCTCCGGGGAGGCAAGGGCCTGGCGATAACCGGGGGCACCCTCGCCGTCGCCTGGCCGTCGGCCCTCCTGGTCCTCGTCGCGGTGATCGGCCTCGGTGTGGCCCTCCTGCGCCGTTCGGGGCCGGCCGCTCTCCTGACGCTGGCGGGTTACGTGGCGCTGGCGGCGTGGGGCCCCCTGGGTGGCGGCTTGGTCGACGAGCCCGGATGGCTGATGGCGATGGCGGTCGGCCAATCGGCGCTGATGGCGCCCAAGCACCTGGCCGACACTTTCAGACGAGCCGGCCGTGCTGTGCCTCGAGGATGATCGTCACCGGCCCGTGGTTGGTGAGCTCGACGTCCATGAGGGCGCCGAACTCGCCCGTGGCCACCACCAGCCCGTCGTCCTCCAGCCGCGCCACGAACACGTCGATCAGGCGCCGGGCCATCTCCGGTGGCGCGGCGGAGGTGAACGACGGCCTCCGTCCCTTGCGGGCATCGGCATACAGGGTGAACTGGCTGACTACGAGCACCGACCCGCCGACATCCGCCACCGACAGGTTCATGGCTCCGTGCTCGTCGGGGAATATGCGGAGGCCGGCGATCTTGTCGGCTAGCGCTCGGGCGTCGGCTTCCGAATCGGTCAGCGTCACGCCGACGAGCACGACCAGGCCGGTGCCGATGGATCCGACCACCTGGCCGTCGACCCGCACCTCTCCGCGGGAAGCCCGCTGAACGACTGCACGCATCCCGCCCGATGTTACGTCGCGCCTCCTCATCCGCCGCCCGGTCGGTACGATCACCGGGATGCGGCTGTTGGCGGATGCGCTCGGGATCTCGCGTGTCAGGCTTCCCGCCGAGCCGCCCGCTCCCGAGGCACCGCCGGGACACCGCCTCGTCTTCCTGCTCGACGCCTCCACCGAACTGGAGACGCAGCTCCTCACCGGATGGGCCAGGCGGGTCGCCGGCCCCGACGCCGAAATCCTCCACGTCGAGTCGTCCCGGATACGCCGCCGACGCCGCACCGACCCGAGGCTCGCCACTGTGGTGCGTGACGGCGCCGATGCCTGGTTCGTTCCCCTCCGGGTCGTGTGGCTGCCGGCGGAGCGCCAGGGTCGCCGCACCGTGTCCTGGGTCGACCTCCTCAAGTTGGGAGACCCCCGGGACCCTCGTTGGCTCCGCGACTACTTGATCCTCCTCCTCTTCCCCGACCGCGTGCGCATCGTGGTGGGCGAGGGAGCGTCCGGCGCCTCTCTCGTCGCCGACCACGCCGGCGACCATCGCCCCCTGGACGGCTTCGTGACTCGCCGAGCCTGGCTCGCCCTCGACCGCTCCGAGCGAGCCGAACGCGGCGACCGCTACAAGATCCCCCGCTTCCTCGCCGAAGACATCCTCGGCGACCCCACCTTCCAGGGGAAGGCGGTCGAGTTGGGTGCCCGCCGAGGGCTGTCGCCCCGCCGCTCCCTCTCCCGGGCCCGTTACTACCTGTCGGAGATCGCCGCCACCCACAGCCCGTTCCTGATCGACCTGATCGCCAACCTGATCCACTGGGTGATCCGCAAGGGGTACGGCGCCATCCACTACGACCCGGCGTCGATCCGCCAGATCGCCAAGCTGGGACGTGACCATCCCCTCGTTTTCCTGCCGTCGCACAAGTCGAACTTCGACCGTCTGTCTCTGCAGTTCATCCTGTGGGAGAACGACCTGCCCCCGAACCACACCGCCGGCGGCATCAACATGAACTTCTTCCCCGTCGGGCCGCTCGTCCGCCGCACGGGCGTCTTCTTCATCCGCCGCACGTTCAAAGGCAACGACCTCTACAAACACGTGCTCACCTCGTACATCGACTACCTGGTGGAGCGCCGCTTCCCGCTCGAGTGGTACATGGAGGGGGGACGCTCCCGCACCGGCAAACTGCGGCCGCCCCGCTACGGCCTCCTCTCATGGGTCGTCGACGCGTTCAAGCGGCGGAAGGCCGACGACGTGTACCTGATCCCGGTGTCGATCGCCTACGACCACATCCACGAGGTCGGCGCCTACGTGGCCGAGGTGACGGGAGGCACGAAGGAGAAGGAGAGCTTCGGGTGGGCCCTCAAGTTCTACCGGAGCCTGCGCCGCCGCTACGGAGACATCCACATCCGCTTCGCCGAGCCGCTGTCGGTGGCCCAATCGATCGGCTCCGGAGACGAGCTCGACGTCCAGAAGCTGGCGTTCGAGGTGATGTATCGGATCAGCATGGCCACCCCGGTGACCCCCACCGCGCTCGTCGCCACCGTGATGCTCGCTTCCCGTGGCGCAGCCCGGGACCTGCCGAGCATCGCCGGCGACTGCCGCCAGCTCGCCCGCTACATCGAAGGACGCGACCTGCCGACGACGGTTCCCTCCCTCCCCAGCACCGAGCCCGAAGTGGCATCGACGCTGGATCTGATGGTCGACCACAAGCTCGTGACGCGGCTCCAGGTGGGAAGGCGGGTCGTCTTCTGGATGAATCCCGAGCAGACGCTCCGGTCCTCCTACTACGCCAACACCGTGATGCACTACTTCGTGCCCCGCGGGATCGCCGAGGTGGCGCTCCGCGCCCGCGACCTCGACGGGTTCTGGGCCGACGTGTGGGCTCTGCGGGACCTCTTGAAGTTCGAGTTCTACTTCGCCGCCCGGGAGGAGTTCGAGAAGGCCATAGTCGACGAGCTCGACGCCGAGGTGGCGGACTGGAGAGAGAGGATCGGCACCGGAAAGCCCGTCCAGCTGTCGCCGTCGGTCGCCGACTTCGCCATCCTGCCGTTCCTCGAGGCCTATCAGGTGGTCGCCGACCAATTGGTGGCGACCGAGGGGACGCCCGACCAGAAGCAGTTCCTCGCCGCATGCCTGGACCGGGGAACGCTCTATCGCCTGGAGAGGCGGATCCTCTGCGACGAGAGCGTGTCACAGGCCCTGTACGAGGGCGCGGTGCTGCTCGCCCGCAACCGGGGCTTGTGGGAGGACTCGGACGGCGTGACCGAACGGAGGGAGGAGTTCGCCCGCGAGGTGGAGCGGCTGCGGTCGGCGACGGGCGCCTTCGAGCCGGCCGAAAGGCCCTCGCTCAGGCCCTGATCACGGCGCGGAGCCGCCAGCTGGCGAGGAGGATCAGCCCGCCGGCGTAGAGGCAGAGCACACCCACCTCGGGCAGCACGTCGGCCACCGAGCCGCCCCGGTAGGTGAGGTCGGCGAACCCGTCGAGCGCCCACGCGTGCGGCGTCACGTGAGCGATCGTGCGAAGGCCAGGGGAGAAAAGCTCCAGAGGCAGCATGCAGCCCCCCAGCGCGGCGAGGCCGATGCTGGAGATCACCGATATCCCCGCCGCCTGCTCGGGGTTGCGGAACAGCGTCCCGAGGAGCATCGCCGCCCCGGCGCCGACGGCGGCGAGAGGGACGAGGACGAGGATCCATCCCAGCGGGTCGCCCCAGTCGACCCTGAACAGGATCAGGCTGAAGACGACTATGTAGACGCCCTGGAAGAGGCCGACGAGAAAGCGCGCCATTCCCTCGCCGGCGATGACCGTGGCGGTCGGGGTGGGAGTCGACAGCATCCGGTGGGTGATGCCGAGCTGGCGGTTCTGGATCAGCACCGCCGAGCCGGTCAGGGCGGTGAGGAAGACGAACATCACGAGCATCCCCGCCGCGCCGACGTCGAACTGGCCGGCGTCGGGGAACAGCTCCTCGCCGACCCTCTCCGTCTGCACCTCTACACCGGCCGCCCGGACCGGCGCCACGTCCTCCAGCGCCTCCGTGAACTCGGCGCCTGTGCTCCGGGCGACGATCGCGGCCACGCGGTGGTCGGCGGTCACCTCTGCCACGGCCGCCTCGAGGATCGGCTGGAGGGCACCCGGTTCGTCGGGGCGGCGGACGAACCCGATCTGGGACGCCCGCCCCTCCGAGATGGCATCGTCGAACCCGTCGGGGAAGACGATCCCTGCCGACGCCGCTCCCCTCTCGACGGCGTCGACCACCTCGGATTCGGATTCGACTTCCCGAAACACGACCGAGTCGGCCATCCGCTCCACTATCGCCTCGACGAGGGGCCCTCCGTCGTGGCTGACCACGACCGAAGGGCCGCTCCCCGAACCGAACTGGGCGCCGACCAGGAGGATGATCACCAGGGGGAAGATGAAGACGAAGAAGATGTTCGAGCGGTCGCGCAACATGCGCCGCAGCCCGACGAGGCCGATTTGGACCACTTTCATCCGAACCGCCTCCTCAAGGCCGCGATCGCCCCCAGGCCGCCCACCACGGCGAAGACGGCCAGGGCCGCCAGGGAAGGGGTGATCGACGCCAGGCCGCCGCCGGCCTGGAGCTCGCCGATCCCCCGCATGAACCAGGCATGCGGGGTGGCCAAGGAGGCGATCTCGAGCGCCCGGTTGCCACCGGTGACGGGAAAGAAGCTGCCACCCACCAGACCCATCACCACGGCGATGATCGAAACGAGGTTGCCGGCGGCGTCGACGGTGCGGGCGAAGGCCGTCACGACACCCACCAGGGAGGTGGCGGCCAGCGCCACGGCCACGAAGAGGGCGCCCAGGGCGAGAGGGGGTCCCCAGTTGGCGCCCATGAGGAGGGTGGTCGCCACCGCCAGGATCGTCAGGGCGATGACGGCGAGGACGAAGCTGGTCTGGGCCTTGCCGAGGGGAATCGCCCATCGAGGGATGGGCGCCGCCTCCAGCCGGGCGAGGGTCCCGCCCTGTTCTTCCTCTAGGAGCTCCAGTACCCCGAACTGGACGAGGAAGAAGAGGAAGAAGACCGCCATCGACACCGAGAAGAAGGTGGCGGAGTCGAGCACCCGGGTGGCGGCCTCCACGGGGCCGACCGTGACCAACGGCTCGACCTCGGCGGCCGCAGCCGTCACCCGCTCGATCACGTCGGGGCCCCCACCCCCGCCGGCCAGCACCGCTCCCACCGCCCGCTGGGTGTCGGAGACGCCGGTGGCGAAGGCGGTGGCGATGCTCTCGGCGATGTCGGTGACCGTGGGCGCGTCGACGGAGCCGATGACGTCTACGGTGGCGGGCTCGCCGGCGAACACACGGGCGCTGAATCCTTCCGGCACGACTATCCCGGCCCCCAGGTCGCCGTCGGCCACCCGAGCACGGAGGGAGTCGGCGTCGTCGAGCCGCTCGACCTCGATGATGCCATCTGCCGACAGCGCCTCCATCGCTTCGCCGAACCCTGCGGCGACTTCGCCGCCGTCCTCGTCGACGAAGCCGATCGTGGCGATCGAGTCGTTCCCGAACGCCCCGCCGAAGACGATGCTGAAGATGTAGGCCAGCACCAGCGGGGCGACGACGCCGAGGATGAACGCCGAGCGATCCCGCAGGCGCAGCCGCAGGTCTTTGGCCGTGATCCGCCAGGCAGCTCTCATCAGTCGCGCAACGCCTTCCCGGTGAGGTGGAGGAACACCGCCTCCAGGTCCGGCTCCTGGATCTCGACGCCGGTCACGGTCATTCCCGAAGCGCCGGCGGCCGCGAGCAAGGAGGGCAGCACCGACGAGGCGTCGCGGGCCAGGACGCTGAGGGTGCCGTCGCCGACCGCGGCCTCGCTGACTCCTTCCACGGAGCGGATGGCGGTGGCGGCCGCTTCGATCCCGTCCCTGCCCCGCAGCTCGATGCGGTCCATCTGGCCGACCTGGGCTACGAGCTCCCGGCGCGTCCCCTCGGCGACGATGCGCCCTTCGTCGATGATCCCGACTCGGTCACAGAGGCGCTCCGCCTCCTCCATGTAATGGGTGGTGTAGAGCACCGACATCCCCTCGTCGGCGAGCCTTTCGACCGACTCGAGGATCGAGTTGCGGGACTGGGGGTCAACCCCCACGGTCGGCTCGTCCAGTATCAACAGCTGGGGGCGGTGGAGCAGGCCGATGGCGATGTTCAGCCGCCGCTTCATGCCGCCGGAGTACTCGGACGTCTTGTCGCCTCGCCGCGTCTCCAGGCCCACCGTTTCGAGGACCTCGTCGATGCGCTCGGACAGCTCCGAGCCGCCCATCCCGTACAGGCGGCCGAAGAACCGCAGGTTCTCCTCGGCGGTGAGGTCCGGGTATATGGCGATGTCCTGGGGGACGAGCCCCACCAGGGCTTTCGCCTCGAGCGCCCCCGCCCCCATGGGCCTGCCGAGCACCTCGATCCGGCCCCGGTCAGGGCGCAGCAGCCCGGCGATCATCGAGATCGTCGTCGTCTTTCCGGCGCCGTTCGGCCCCAACAACCCGTACGTCTCGCCTTGGCGGATGCTGAACGAGACGCCGTCGACGGCCTTCAGCTCGCCGAAAGCTCGAGCGAGGTCTTCGACCACTAGGACATCGGTCATGGCTCACCTACCTGTGCGATCAGCTCTCTCAGCGCCGCCAGGTGGTCGGCCAGCGCTCGGCGGCCGAGCTTGGTGGCGACTATCCAAGTCCGGGGCCGCCGTCCTTCGAAGGTCTTGTGGGTCTCGACGTACCCCGCCTCGTGGAGGACAGACAGATGCCGGCTGAGGTTCCCGTCGGTGACGCCGAGCACGTCCCGGAGATGGGTGAAGTCGACCTTCTCCGCCTCGGCTAGCACCGCCAGGATCCCGAGGCGGACCCGCTGGTGGACGACCTCGTCGAGTTGCAGGATCGGATGGCCGGACCGGGCGGTCATGGCTTCATCCACCATGCGTTGGCGGCGGTCCCGATGGCCAACATCCCGCCCAGGCCCCGGTACAGCGCCTCTGGCTCGACGGGCAGGGCGAGGGCCGCGAGGGCCAGGCCGGCGAGGGCCGCCTGGACTAGGGCCGCCCGGCGATGGTGGTCGAGCCAGGCGAACCCGGCGAATCCCATCCCGAGGACGAACCAGGTCCAGCCCGCCAGGAAACCGTGGGAAAAGACTGCTCCTCCGCCGAAGCTGGCGATCCCGATGGCGGAGCCGATCGCCCAGTAGCGCCAGTCGGACCGGCGGGCGAGACGCGCCCCCGACAGGCGCACATCGGAGATGGCGGTCAGGGCCATGGCCACCGGCACGGCGGCCACCCAGTACCACAGGGCCCGAGGGCCGGCGATCGCGGCGCCGGCGAAGACCGCCGCCCAGATCGCGAACGAGATCCAGCTGTGCTCGCCGATCCGAAAACGCGTGGCGCGACGCGCACGTTCGACCTCGGAGAGCAACAGCCGGGCGTCCTCGGGACGCAGGGAGGTCGTGTCCATGCGGGGCCAGCATACGGCAGTCACTTTGCCCTGTAAAGTACTTTGCAGCGCAAGTCGGCCCGCGTCGGCGGGTGCCGTTGCGTGGCCCAGGCGGTAGGCTCAGATGTATGGCACTCCCCCCCGACCTGGCGCGCACTCTCGCCGACGAATTCGTCCATCAACTCCCCGACCTGGACCCCGAAGAGACTCGGGAGTGGCAGGAGTCGCTCGACGCCGTCGCCGCCGAACGCGGGGCGGGCCGGGCGCGGTTCCTCGTCGCCAAGCTGCTCGAGCGGGCGCACGAGCTCGACCTGGGAGTCCCCTCCCCGATCACGACTCCCTATATCAACACGATCCCGGTCGAGGACGAGCCCGAGTACCCCGGTGACGGCGACCTCGAGCGCCGCATCCGCCGACTCGTGCGGTGGAACGCGGCGGTGATGGTGGTGAAGGCCAATCACGTCGAGAAGGGGATCGGCGGCCATCTCTCCACCTTCGCCTCGTCGGCGACTCTCTACGAGGTGGGCTACAACCACTTCTTCCGGGGACGGACCGAGAACCACCCCGGGGACCACGTCTACTTCCAGGGCCATGCCGCTCCCGGCATGTATGCCCGGGCGTTCCTGGAGCGGCGTCTCGACGAGAAGGACCTCGACCGATTCCGCTTCGAGGTGGGCGGGGGCCTCTCCTCGTACCCGCACCCCCGTCTCATGCCGGACTTCTGGGAGTTCCCCACCGTCTCGATGGGGCTCGGCCCGATCTGCTCGATCTACCACGCCCGATTCCTCCGCTATCTCGAGCATCGGGGCATCGACAACGTCACCGACTCGAAGGTCTGGTGCTTCGTCGGCGACGGCGAGGTCGACGAGCCGGAGACGCTGGGAGCGATCTCTCTGGCGGCCCGGGAGAACCTCGACAACCTGATCTGGGTCGTCAACTGCAACCTGCAGCGCCTCGACGGGCCCGTGCGGGGCAACAGCAAGATCATCCAGGAGCTGGAGGCGGTCTTCCGCGGCGCCGGCTGGAACGTCATCAAGGTCATCTGGGGCTCGGGGTGGGACGCCCTCCTGGCGAAGGACGTGGACGGCGCCCTCCTCAATGTGATGAACGAGACCGTCGACGGCGAATACCAGCGCTACAAGGCCGAGGACGGCGCCTACGTCCGAAAGCACTTTTTCGGCAAGGACCCGCGGGCGGCAGCCCTCGTGGAGGACTGGACCGACGAGGAGATCTGGGCGCTGCGCCGGGGCGGCCTCGACTACCGCAAGATCTACGCCGCCTACAAGGCGGCCACCGAGATGACCGGTCGCCCGACTGTGATCCTCGCCAAGACCATCAAGGGCTGGACTCTCGGGCCCGACGTCGAGGGACGCAACGCCACCCACCAGATCAAGGAGCTGACCAACAAGCAGCTGATGCTGCTGCGCAGCCGCCTCCACCTCGAGGACGTGATCCCCGAGGAGTCACTGCAGGGCGACAGCGTGCCGCCCTACTACCGACCCGAGCCGGGCTCACCCGAATACGAGTACCTGATGGAGCGGCGCCGCCAGCTCGGCGGCTTCCTCCCTTCGCGCTCGACCCAGGTGCGTTCCAAGCTCACCCTCCCCGGCCCCGAGCCGTTCCAGGAGATCTACGCCGGGTCGGGCAAGGTGGAGGCATCGACGACCACCGCCTTCGTGAGGCTGCTGCGCAATCTCGCACGCCACGAGGAGTTCGGGCCGCGGGTGGTCCCCATCGTCCCCGACGAGGCCCGCACCTTCGGGATGGACTCCCTGTTCCGGGAGCTGGGCATCTACGCCTCGCAAGGCCAGCTGTACGAGCCGGTCGACCACGCCATGTTGCTCTCCTACCACGAGTCGAAGGACGGCCAGATCCTGGAGGAGGGCATCACCGAGGCAGGCTCGGCGGCGTCGTGGATCGCGGCCGCGACGTCCTACGCCACCCGAGGCATCCCGATGGTCCCGTTCTACATCTTCTACTCGATGTTCGGGTTCCAGCGGACCGGCGACCTGTTCTGGGCAGCCGCCGACGCCCGGGCCCGCGGGTTCCTGCTGGGAGGCACGGCGGGCCGCACGACATTGCAGGGTGAGGGCCTCCAGCACCAGGACGGCCACAGCCACCTGCTCTTCTCGGTGGTGCCGGTGTGCCAGGCCTACGATCCGGCGTTCGCCTACGAGGTCGGCACGATCATCGAGGACGGCATCCGGCGGATGTACGGGAGCAATCCCGAGGACATCTACTACTACATCACCCTCTACAACGAGAACTACGTCCAGCCGCCGCGGCCGGAGGGCGTCGAACAGGGGATCATCGACGGCATCTACCGGTTCCAGGAGGCGCCCGAGGGCGGACGCGCCCGGGCGTCGATCCTGTTCTCGGGAACCGCCAACCTCGCCGCCCGGGAGGCCCAGAAGGAGCTGTACGAGCACTACGGCGTCGCCGCCGACCTGTGGTCGGTCACGTCCTACAAGCGGCTGCGGGAGGAGGCGCTCGAGGTGGAGCGCTGGAACCGTCTCCACCCCACCGCCGAGCCCCGAGTGCCCCTCGTCACCCGCACCCTCCAGGACGGGGAGGGCCCGGTGGTGGCGGTCACCGACTTCATGAAGGCGGTGCCCGACCAGGTCGGCCGGTGGATCCCGAGGGAGTTCGTGGTGCTGGGCACCGACGGGTTCGGCCGCTCCGACAGCCGCAAGGCGCTGCGCCGCTTCTTCGAGACCGACACCGGCCACGTGGTGTTCGCCACCCTCTCGTCGCTGGTGCGGGCCGGGAAGTTGGATCCGAGCGTCGTGTCCGACGCCATCCAGCGCTACGACCTCGACCCCGAGGCCCCCAACCCGGCCTCCATCTGGTGATCGTCACTTGAACCGTCGGGGTGTGGGCCGACTGGATGGTCGGTGGCCACACCCCGAGACGACCGCAAGCCGCGTGACGGCCGGTGGCGATCCCACCCCATCGCCGCCTGGCTGCTGCGCGGGCTGATATTCCTGGCGCCGCTCGGCGCCGCCGTCGGGTCGTCGCTGTGGCTGGCGCCGCGTCTCTTCGCGCCCCGCGGCGCCCTCCAGATCGTGGCATGGTGGCTGATCCTGGTGTCGGCATCGGCCGGCGTGGCGCTGGCGGTCGACCGGCTGGCCCGCCGCCTCCTCCCCCTCACCGCCATGCTGCAGATGACGATGGTGTTCCCGGACCGGGCGCCGTCGCGCTTCCGGGTCGCCCTGCGGTCTTCCAACGTCGCCCAGCTCCGCCGCCGGGTCGCCGAAGCCCGCACCGGCGACACCGACCTGAGCGAGGCGGCAGGCCTGATCATCTCGCTCGCCAACGCCATCAACCAGTACGACCGCCGGCTCCGGGGCCACAGCGAGAGGACCCGAGCGTACGCCGACGTGCTCGCCGCCGAGCTGGGTGTCCCCCAGGAGGGCCGGGACCGTCTCCGGTGGGCGGCGCTCCTCCACGACGTCGGCAAGATCGAGCTGCCCCTCGAGGTCCTGAACAAGCCGGGCCCGCTCTCCCCGGAGGAGAAGGAACTGGTGAAGCTGCACCCGCTGTTGGGGATGAAGGTGGCGGCACCGCTGCTGCCGTGGCTGGGCGAGTGGGCCGAGACCATCGAGCACCACCACGAGTGGTGGGACGGCTCCGGGTACCCGCGGGGCCTCCGCGGGGAGCAGATCAGCCTGGGAGCCCGCATCGTGGCCGTCGCCGACGCCTTCGACGTCATGACCACCGGACGCCCCTACCAGGCGGCGAAGAGCCCCGAGGAGGCGCGCCGGGAGATCGCCCGGATGGCCGGCAAGCAGTTCGACCCGGCTGTGGCCCGAGCCCTGATGAACGTGTCGCTGGGCCGTCTCCGCTGGTCGATGGGGCCGGTGGCTTGGCTGGGACAGATCCCCTTTTTCCTCGACCGGTTGGGGCGGGACTTCGTCACGGTGACGAGCGCGGCCGCCCTGACCGCAGTGTCGATGCTCGGCGGCCTAGTCGGCCTCCCCCTATCGATGGCGCCGGCGGAGGCCGCCGTGGCCCGAGAGACCGCCCCCTCCCCCGACCCCGGCGCCTCCCCCACGCCGACGCCGGAGGCTCCGGGCCCGGCGGTGGAAGCGGCGGCTGCCTCGGGCCCTGCCCGCGTCATCGCCTACGACGACTCGGCGACCACCACCGAGGAGACCGCGGTGACGCTGGACGTCACGGCCAACGACGCCCCCGTCGGGATGACCGTCGACGCCGTCGTGTCCCCTCCGGCATCCGGGCGGGCGGAAGTGGTCGGCTCCACCGAGGTCCGCTACTCGCCGGCGGCTGGGTTCTCCGGCACCGACCGGTTCGAGTACCGCGCCTGCACCGACGGTGGGGCATGCGACGTCGCCGTGGTCACGGTGCGAGTCGAGGGCGAGAACCACGCGCCGGTGGCCGCTGCCGACACGGCCCGCACCTCCATCGACACGCCGGTGCGGATCGAGGTGCTCCGCAACGACGCCGACCCCGACGGCGACACCCTCAGGATCTCGTCGATCACCCAGCCCGGCCACGGCCGCGTCACCTCCGACCGCTCGAAGGTCACCTACCAGCCCGCCTCCGGCTTCTCGGGAGAAGACCGGTTCACCTACCGGGTGTGTGACGGTGGGGGGCTGTGCGCCGACGCCGAGGTGGCGGTCGTCGTGGAGCCCTGACCGCCTCTCCCCGACCCGCCTCGGGCTGGTGGCCGCGCCCCGTTATCGTTGGGGGAGGAAATGACGTCGTATGCCGACTTGGTCGCAGCCGCTCGCCGGGACGTGGTCGAGCTCGAGCCCTCCGAGGTGGAGGAACGTCTCGGGCGCGTGACGATCATCGACGTACGGGAGCCCGACGAGTACCAGGCCGGGACGCTCGCCGGGGCGCGCCACATCCCCCGGGGCGTGCTCGAGAGCACGATCGAGGCCCAGGTGCCCGACCGGAGCCAGCCGGTGGTGTTGTTCTGCGCCGGCGGGTCCCGCAGCGTGCTCGCTGCCGCCTCACTCAAGGCGATGGGCTACACGAACGTCGCCTCCATGGCCGGCGGGTTCAACCGCTGGAAGGACGAGGGCCGTCCGTGGGTGTTGCCCAAGGCCCTCACCGCCGACCAGCGTCTCCGCTACAACCGCCACATCCTGCTGCCGGAGGTCGGCGAGGAGGGACAGGCGAAGCTGCTGGAGTCGTCGGTTCTGCTCGTCGGGGCCGGCGGGCTCGGCTCCCCTGCCGCCCTGTACCTGGCGGCGGCCGGCGTGGGGACCCTGGGCATCGTCGACTACGACTCGGTGGACCCCTCGAACCTGCAGCGCCAGATCCTGCACGGGATGGACCGGGTCGGTCTGCCCAAGGTGGAGTCGGCGCGGGAGACCCTGACTGCTCTCAACCCGGACGTCAGGATCGTCACCTACAAGGAGCGCCTCTCCGCCGACAACGCCCTCGAGATCATGCAGGGCTACGACGTCGTCGTCGATGGAGGCGACAACTTCCCGACCCGCTACCTGGTCAACGACGCCGCCCTCCACCTGCGGGTGCCGTTGGTGCACGGGTCGATCTTCAGGTTCGAGGGCCAGGCATCGGTGTTCCTCCCCTACGAGGGGCCCTGTTACCGCTGCATCTTCCCGCAGCCCCCTCCCCCGGAGCTGGCGCCCAACTGCGCCGAGGCCGGCGTGCTCGGGGTCCTGCCGGGCATCATCGGCTCCATCCAGGCTCTGGAGGCGATCAAGCTGGTGCTGGGCATCGGCGACTCGCTGGCCGGCAAACTGTTGGTCTACGACGCCCTGGAGCAAGATTTCCAGACCGTGAAGGTCCGCCGCAATCCCGACTGCCCGGCCTGCGCCGACCCGGACTCCCCGCCAGAGCTGGTCGACTACGACCCCACCTGCGCTCCCCGACCCCGCTCGACCGCATAGGAGAGATCGTGCGCCTGCGGGAGGGGGTGAAAGAGGCCGTGATCCGCCACGCCGAGGCGTGCCTGCCCGACGAATGCTGCGGCCTGCTCGCCGTCGACGCGGTCGGGCGGATCAGGTTCGTGTATCCGCTCACCAACGCCGACCCGTCGCCGACGACCTTCACCATCGCCCCCGAGGAGCATTTCGCCGCCCTGCGCCACGCCGAGCGGCACGGCTGGGAGATCGGCGGGGTGTTCCACTCCCACCCGAAGGGCCCGCCGGAGCTGTCGGAAGTGGACCTGGCCCAGCCCCACGACCCGGACTGGATCCACGTCGTGGTGGGCTTCGTGCCCGAACCGGCGGTCAGGGCCTGGCGGATCCGGGGCGGAGAGCCCGCAGAGGTCCCGATCCTCGCCTAGACGGCCGAGAACCACCCCATCGCCCCCCGGTCGGCGAGGTGGTGTTGATGGGGGTGGAACATGTAGCGCCCACGCCGGGGAAGGCTGAACTCGAGGATGGCGCGCTCGGCCTGCCCCATGGCCAGGGTGTCGGTGCGGAAGGCGGGCCGGTCCCCCATCCCCGCCGGATAGACGTCGAACGTCTCGGCGTGCAGGTGGAAGGAGCCGATCGGCTCGTACTCGGTCATGTTCACCACGTACGCCCGCACCGGCTCGCCGGCGGGCACCTTGATCGGGTACCGGGCGTAGTAGCCGGCGATGCCGTTCCAGGCCGTCACCGCGTTGGGCACCCCCTCGTGCTCGAACCCGCTGAGCACCAGCACGACCTCGTGGGCGGGAGGCCGGCCCCCGGGCGGGTCGACGATGAGCACCCCGTAGAGGCCCCGGGAGATGTGCTCGGCGAGTGGCGGGGTGTGGCAGTGGTAAGGGTGGAGCCCCGCCGGCCCGGCTTCGATCTCGTAGACGAACTCCTCTCCCGCCGGGATCGGCTCCCAGCCGTCCATCTCCGGGCGATGGGCGCCGTGGAAGTGGAGGTTGTGGGGATGGTCGGTCAGGTTCCGCAGCCGGATCCGCAGCAGGTCGCCTTCGGTGGCCCGGATCGTGGGCCCCGGCACCGTGCCCCCGTAGGTCCAGGCCTCGAAGTGGACCCCGGCGCCCACTTCGATGTGCTGTTCCACGACGACCATCTCGATCTCCTGGGTGCCACGGCGGGGAGGCGGCGGCACGGTGATGTGGTCCAGGGTTTCGGGCCCGACCCAGGCAGGAGGCTCGTGGGCGTGCCCGTAGGCAGTGGAGGCGGAGGCGTGCACCGAAGAGTGCCCCAGCCCCTGGTAGCCGTGGTCGGAGGTCTCCGCTTCCGCGGCCTGGACCGAGCCGAATCGGCCGAGGATCGTCCCCCCGACGAGTGCCGCGCCCCCGGTGGCGAGCAGCCGCCGCCGGGACGGGTCGGCCGGTCCGGTCGGTTCGGTCATGGTCAGATGATGCCGCCGATGACCGCCCCGAGACCGAAGATCACCAGATAGGCGGCGAGGCCGCCGAGGACGTACGTGAGGCGCTGCCACCGCGGGATCGGCGAGGCGGAGAACAGGTGGTAGGCGATCACGCCGACGAACGGGATCAGGAGGATCACCGCCGTCCAGGCGATCACCTTCCCCTTGCCGACGTCGTCGCGGCGGGCGAGGTCCCACAAGGCGATGCCGACCCAGGCGGCATACAGGACGAAAGGCAGCAGGTAGGCGTAGAGGCCGAAGAAGACTCCGGCGGCGGATGCGAACAGGACTCCGAACAAGGTCACTCCTCTCGTCTGGTGCACGGTCACATCAGGTGGCAGATCCGGAACGCTGATCGACTCGAGGTCGGGGCGGGCGGCGGCGAACACGTCGACGGCCGGGCGCACCGGGGCGTCGACGGGCATGTTCTCTTGCGGCCCCGGCTTGGGGACCATCTCGGGGGTGATGGTCTCCTTCCAGCCCAGCTCGCTCTCGGCGATGCGGCCCAGCTGCTCGGTGCTGCCGGCGAGCTCGAACAACCAGGGGAGGCGCAGGCCGTCGCAGGACTGGAATACCTCGAGGCCGACCGGGAGCGTGAACGCCGCCTCGTTGCCGGCGAAGCAGTTGCCGGAGGCCGCCGGGCCGGCGAGGGCGATGTCGGCGCGGCCGGAGCCCTCGACGACGTTCTCCGCCACCCGGTTGCCGGCCGACATCCAGAAGTTCCTCGACAGGTTGGGGGTGATGGCGATTCCGTTGGCGGGGTGGTTGACGACCCGGTTGCGGAACACGAGTGAGTCGTTGCCCCCCGCCAGGATGATCCCGTTCCCGTAGCCGGCCCATTCGGAGGTGAACGATGGGGCCCGGGGATTGCCGTTGTCGTGGACGAGGTTGCCGGCGATGGTCACGTCGTGGAACGGCGGCAGCAGCTCCGTGTCGAGGGTGTTGGGGACGATCCCGGCGACGTTGTAGCGCCACACCGAGTCGACGATGTAGATCTCGCCCGACGAGTTGGTACCCGAGTACCCCAGGCCGTTCCATTCCGCCACGACGTCGGTGATCACGGCCTGGCACGGGTCGCACTGGCCGATGTAGAAGCCGGCATCGGCCGACCCCGAGGCGTACGAGTGCTCGATGAGGCCGTCCCCGGAGTCGAAGGCGTAGATCCCGTAGACCTGGTTGTCGACCGACGTCAGGTACGAGCCGCGGTATCCCCGGACGCCGGTCCAGAAGACTCCATTCTCGGTGGCGTTGCGGACGGTGAGGTTCTCCACCGCCACCCCGTCGGCGAAGATGCGGATCCCGTTGGCGCGCACGAACTCCCCGTCGATGATCACCTCGTTGCGGTCCTCGCCCCGGATGGTGACGCCCGGCACCGACACCTGCACCTCCTCGCGGTACACGCCGGGGGCGACGAGGATCAAGTCACCGGGGTCGGCCGCGTCCACCGCCGCCTGGATGGTGGGGTACTCGGCGGGGACGTGACGGGTCACGCCGGTCCATTCGGACGGAGCCTCCGTGGCGGGGTCGCCCACCGCGGCGGGGTCCGGCTCCCCTTGCATCGGAGGCGCACAGGCGGCGAGCAGCACCAGCAGGGCGGCGGAGATCGATCTCGTGGCACGGGCGGTCATGCCGGCTCCTCCACCACGATCGTGCCCGCCATACCCTGACCTTCGGCGGTGCCGTGGTACGTGCAGAAGAAGTCGTACGTGCCGGGGGTGTCGAAGCGGAGGACGGCGTCGTCGCCGTCGTACTGATCGAGGCTCCCGAAGACGGTCTCGGTGGACCAGGAGCCGTCGGAGGCGACGGCGTTGTGGGGGTTGCGGCCGGCGCCGCGGAAGACCACCTCGGTTCCCGCTTCGATGGTGAGCTCGGCGGGCGAGTAACGGTTGTCGAACATCTCCACCACGACGCCCTCGGGCTCACCGGAGCATGCCGCGGCCAGAGCCGACGCTACCAGCGCCAGGATCAGACCACGCCGCCTCATGCCGACGAGCGACCGAACAGCCTCTTGATCCACGACCACAGGGAGGCGAAGAACAACGACAGGCCCTTCACCTGCGTGTCCGCCTTCACCGCCTGCGCTTCGGCCACGGTGGTGGCCGCCAGCTTCGCCTCCAGGCACTCGACGAACTCGCCGATCAGCCGCTTGGAGATCTCGTTGACGAGGCCGGTGCGGCCGAACTGGGCGGCCGGCCCGGAGAGCATCACGTCGGCGTCGATCCTGACGGCCGTGGCGCCGCCCTCGGCATCGGTGAGGGCGTATTCGACCGTCACCTGGCCGCGGCTTCCGCCCCGGCGGTCGACGCCCTTTCCGGTGATGGTGGCCGAGCGCGAGGCGGGGTCGGGGACGATGGTCGCCTCCCCTTCGAAGCTGGCCGTCATCGGGCCGAGCTTCACGGTGACGACCCCGGCGTAGACGTTGTCGCCCTTGTCCTCTTTCAGCTCGGCACCGGGCAGACAGTCGGCCACCGCCGGCACGTCCTGGAAGAACTCCCAGACGTCGGCGATGGGGCGTTCGACCGTGAACTCGTGTTGGATCTTCATGTGCTCAGCTCTCCGGTGGCTCGACTCGTCGTCGGATCGTAACCGCGGAGGCCCGCCGGGCCCTTGCGGTTACGCAGGAACCCGCCTTGCTTGCCCCGCCGCACGGCGAGGATCTCGCTCATGATCGACCAGGCGATCTCCACCGGCCCTTCTGCACCGATGTCCAGGCCGGCGGGGCCGTGGAGGACGGCGCGGTCGTGGTCGTCGGGGTGGCGCCCCCGCTCGGCCAGGTCGGAGAGGAGCCGCTCGAGCCGCTCCCCGGGGCCCAGCACCCCGATGTAGGCGAGGCGGCGGCCCAGGCACTGGTCGAGGTAGTCGAGGTCCCGCAGGTAGTTGTGGGTCATGATGACGACGGAGGTGGCCGGCGACAGATCGACCGCCCGCGACAGCTCCGCGGGCCGCACCTGTACCAGCTGGGCCGCTTCGGGGAACCTCTGCTCCGAAAGGAACGGGCGGCGATCGTCCACCACCCACACCTCGTAGCCGAGCTCGGCGCCGAACCTGACCACGGGAGCGGCGTCGTGGCCGGCGCCGCACACGACCAGGCGTCGGGGAGCCCCGACCACCTCCACCATCACCTGCTCGCCGGCGGCTTCGGTCACCCGGTGCCAGCCCTCGTTGATCGCCTGTTCGGCGATCTCGGCGTACGGGCCTTCCTCCCCGGGACGCACCACTGTGCGCTCGCCCAGGCGGTCGCCCTCGAGGTGGTGGACCAGGACGAAGGGGCGTGGGGTGCGGCGGACCTGCTCCACGAGGCGCGCCACCGACGACGGTGGCTCCACCACCAGGCGCGTCGCCCCGTTGCAGCCGATACCCCACCCCCACACCGCCTCGTCGTCTGCCGTCAGGTCGAATTCGACGACGCGGGGACGGTCGAGGCGGATCACCTCCGCCGCCTCCCGCTGCAGGTCCTGGTCCAGGCAGCCCCCCGAGACCGTCCCCACGCTCTGGCCGTCGGCGCCGACGAGTTGGCGGGCGGCGAGGCCCCGGTAGGTGGAGCCGCGGACCCCGACCACCGTCGCCAGAGCGAAGTCCAGGTCCCTGGCCAGCCAGTCCTGGGCGGCGTCGAGGATCCGGTCCAGCTCGTCGTTCATCGCCGGTGCTCCGTGTCTCCGGCCAGCAGCTGGAGGGCGTGGTCGAGGACCGGCAGGATGGCGGCCAGCGACTCCGTGGCGCCTCTGGGGGAGCCGGGCAGGTTGACCACCAGCGCCGAGCCCACCACCCCGGCGACCGGCCTCGACAAGGCGGCCATGGGCGTGGATTCGAGACCCGCCGCCAGGATGAGGTGTACGAGGCCGGGCGCCGGGCGGTCGATCACCTCGGCGGTCGCCTCGGGGGTGAGGTCTCGGGGCCCGAGCCCGGTGCCGCCGGTGGTGACCACGAGGTCGGACTCTTCGGCGGCGGCGAGGATGGCGTCCCGGATCCGGTCCTCCTCGTCGGGGACGACGCTGCGGGTCACCGAGGTTGCGCCCGCTCCGACGAGCATCTCGGCCAAGGCGTCGCCGGAGTCGTCGGCGCGGGATCCGTGGTAGACGCCATCGGAGACCGTGACGACGTGGGCACTCCAGTCAGCCATCGAGGCGGACCTTACATGGAATCCACGAACGGGGCCCGCAGTGACGGGGGTATCAGGACGCCGCGCCGGAACAGGAACTGCGACACCAGGGCGAAGAAGACCAACCAGGCGAGCGGCAGCCACGACCAGCCCAGCGCCTCGCGGTGGTCGCCTATCCGCACCGTGCGGGTGCCGAGGGCGGCTAGCACGGTGGCGATCGTGAACGCTCCGAAGAGGGGCAGGGACGGGACCAGCCCGGTGCCCCCGTCGGGCAGGAACACGGGCACGGCCAAAAGCGGGCCCACCACTCCGGGTACGAGAGCGATCTCGGCGGTGAAGCGAGCCCGGCCGGAAGGCGTGGAGATCAGCGACTGACGGGAGGCGTACGCCAGGAAAGCGGGTGCGGAGGCCAGCGCCACCGACAGCAAGCCCACTGTCCCGGCGGCGGAGACCACCCATTCGACTCCGGCGGGCAGGCCCAGCGTGGACCAGGCCCGTGAGAGGGGCGAGTCGTCGGTGAAGGGGAGCACCGCCAGCGGCGTGAACCCTTGCCGGAAGCAGTGGAGCACCGTCCACAAGACGGTGAGGCGGGCGGCGTCGTAGCGTCGCGAGGCCGGATACAGGGTGAGGAAGATCGCCCCTGCGATCAGTGACGCCGCCGCTCCGCCGGCCAGTGCCAGGTCGGAGCCTCCCGCCCGGAACAGGACTTCGTTGTGGTACAGGACGGGGGCGCGGCCCGCGATCGCCCCGGCGACGGCCAGGCCCAGGTGGTAGATGACCACGGCGATCACCACGCCGACGCCGGAGGCGAAAGCCGATGTGAGGACGAACCCCGTGGAGGTCCGCGGACGTCGTGCCTCCTCCACGGAGACGGTTTCGGTGTCCACGGCCGGTCATCCTAAACCGGCGTTTCCGATCGTCTACTGTCGTGTCGGCTTGCCCCTCTTCCGCCGCATGAGCCGCTCCAGCGTCTCCGAGCCGGACACCATGGGCGGCGGGGCGGCAGTTCGCTCCGCTTCGGCCAGCGCCTGGTCCACTCGACGGCGCTCCCGGCGCCGTTCCGTCTGCAGGCCCTGACGCCAGTCGGCGACGTCGTCGGTGGTGAACGCCAGCCGCCGGAGGGCCACGTCGACCAGGAACAGGGCGAGAGCGGCGGCGGTCAGCCACCCCGCCATGGGCAGCAGCGCCGCTCCCCGGGTCGGCGCCTCGTCGAACGCCTGCTCCGGAGTGACGCCGACCCGACCTCCGGTGGTGGCGGCGACGGCGTTGATCGTCGCCAGGTCGGGCTGGCGGAAGGCGTATTCCTCGGCGTATCCCGAGACCGCTCCCGCGGAGGACGTGAACCCGGACCCGTCGGGGCGTTCCAGCGTCACGGCCACCCAGTACGGGCCCGGCTGGGTGGCAGCGGCGGTGCCGGCGAATGTCGACTCCCCGGTCTGGGTGAGGGGTATCACCTGTGTCTCGCCGTCGGGCATGCGCACCCGGGCGACCGCGGCGGCGCCCAGCACCGGCTCTCCGGCATCCAGCTCGACCGCCAGGGTGCCTTCTTCGATCCTCACCTCGGGCGGTACGTCCCGGCCGGCGGGGAGCACCTCCCGCACCAGGGTGCCCCAGAACTCCACGAACCCGTCCCATGTCACCCACCCCGACGACCAGCGGGAGGTGGCGTCGGAGGTCCAGGCGGTGGCCCGGCCCAGGCCGCGTTGCCACGTGGCGAGCAGCGGGTCGCCGGGGCCGATCTGGAGGGCGACCGTCGCCGTCGGCTTGGCCCGGGTGGCGACGTATCCGAGGAGGGGCGGCGCCTCGGTGAGCTCGGCGGTGACGGGCGATGGGGCACCGAGGGCGGGCACGAACGTGCCCTCGTTGATCAAGCCCCGGGCGGCGGTCAGCGTCTCCTCCACGAAGATCTCCGGCACCGACTCGAGGTCGGCGCCCGAATAGAACCGTCCTCCTCCCACCTCGGCCATGCGCCTCAGGGTCGAGCCGGGCCCTTCGCCGGTTCCGAGGACCGACAGGGTGATGCCGGCGTCGGCGATCTGGCGGGCGAGCGGAACGAGGTTGGCTTCGTTGGGATCCCACCCGTCGGTGAACAGGACGATGTGGCGGAGGGCGCCGTCCACGCCCTGCAGCTCCTCGAGGGCGGCGCTCAGGCCCCGGGCGAGCTCGGTGTCACCGTCGGCGGCGATCGGGGCGAGTGCCTCCTCGACCGTGTCCGGGTCGGGTCTCCGCTGGAGCGGGAGCAGCCATTCGGCGCCTCCGGCCACCGCCACCACCCCGACGCTGTCCTCGGGCGACAGTGCCTCGATCGCGGCGGCGGCTCCCGCCTTGGCGATGTCGGTCTTCACGACCCCGCCCTCGGAGAACGTCCCGTCCCGGCAGTGGCAGGCTCCCATGGACCCCGAGGAGTCGATCACCAGCACTTCGGCGACGGGCTGGCGGCGGACGAGGTCGTCGGGGTTCGACGAGACCGGGAGCACCGCCTCGATGGGGCTCTGGTGGTAGTCGCTCATCCCGAAGGCGCGGTCTCCTCCCACCACCACCAGGCCCCTCCCCAGGTCCTCCACGTAGGCGGCCAGCGCCGTCCCCTCGGCGTCGGAGGGGCGGGGGTAGTTGACGAGGACGACGGCGTCGTACGAGAGGAGCTCCTCCTCGTCGGGGACGGAGGATCGGAGGTCGACCCCGAGTCCGCTCGCCTCGAGGACGCGGGCCAGCTCGTCCCCGTCGCCTTCGACGCCTTCGATCACCGCCACGCGGGCGGGACCGATCACCCGGTAGACGCCGGCGGAGACGTCGTTCTCCGGCCGGGTGTCGGAAGCGGCTTCGACCGTCACGTCGACGATCTGGAAACCCGCCTCCGGGTTGGCTACGTCGACCGAGACCTCCGTCGTGCCGGGCTCCAGGCGGACCGTCTCGGTGTGCTCCTCGCCGGAGCGGGAGGCGAACCGGACGGTCGCCTCGGTGGCGACGTTGGAGCGGAGGACGGCGGTCACCTCGGCGGTGTCCCCCACCCTCGCCGTCGCCGGGACCCGCACCGTCTCGATCATGACGTCGGCGGAGCGGGCCGTGTCCGAGATCACGAAGTCCACGGCGATGCCTTCGGCGGCGAGCTGCTCGGCCGCTGCCGCCAGGCCCCGGGAGGTGGGCACGGCGTCGGTGAGCACCACTACCCGCCGGGAGCCTTCGGACGGCAGCAGCGACGCCGCCGCACTCAGCGCGGTGGTCAGGTCGGTGGCGCTGCCGTCCACTTCGGTGCGGATGCCGTCGAAGGGCCGCACCGGCCCCACCGCCCGGTCGAGGAGCACTTCGCTGCCGAACACCGCGATGCCCGCCCGGGCGGGAGGCTGGATGTCGGCCAGGGCGGCCCGCAGGAAGTCCTCTTGGGCGGCCCGGGCGTCGGCGCCGATCGATTCGGAACGGTCGACCATGAACAGCACCGATTTCGTCGCCACGGAGCGCTCCAGCTGCGGGCCTGCGGCGGCTGCCACCGCCAGGATCACGGCGAGGATGCGGGCGATGACCGCCACCCGGTGCTGGCGGGACGGGACGGTGCGCTTGCCGCTGACGGCGATGAACCAGACGGCGGCTACGACGAGCGGGATGGCGGCGAGGGCCCACGGGCGGTCGAACCTCATGCCGTCACCTCCCTGCGGCGGAAGCGGGGCCGTTGGTGGCCGACCCACCATTCGAGAGCCATGAGCGCCAGGGCGGCGGCCACGATCCACGGGGACCACTCGCGGATCAGGAACCCCTCGTCGGCCGACGCCCCGGGGGCAGGGGCGCCGACGATCTCCCGGCTGGGGCCCGACGACTCCGAGGGCACGAACCGCCGCACCGCCACGTCCGATGAGGTGACGTCTCCCTCGGCGTCGACGTAGTCGATGCGGTACACGCCGGGCTCGTCGGTGTCGAAGAAGGTGGCGGCATCGGGAGCGACGTCCTGTGTGTCCCCGGAAGGCAGCGTGACCCGGGCGCGGTGCCCGACGGGAGTGAGGAGGGCGATGGGAGTCCCGGCCGGCTCGGTGGACACCGACACGGCGTCGCCTCCTCCCAGCCATTGGAGCAGGTTCGCCCCGAGGATCGGGAAGGCGACCTGGACGGGGAGGTTCGAGTGGGTGAGGTCGAAGGTCGTGTAGACGACGCGGTGGCCGTTCACCTCACCGAGGAGCACCAGGGGCGTCTCCCCCGAGGACACCAGCGGCAGCCAGGTGAGCGTCTCGGTGTGCTGGGCCTCGGCCACGACCGTCTCCGACAAGTCCACCCCGTCGAGCACCGGGTCGCCCGGCCGGGCGAAGGTCACCGCCAGGTTCCTCTCCAGGCCGACCAGGTCGATGCCCTCGGGTGTGGTTTCGGTGCGGATGAGCCAGGTGGGGCGGTCGATCTCCGGCAGCGGGCCGCCGTCGACGATCAGCAGGTCGGCTTCGTCGGCGTCGGCGATCGACACCCCGGGTGTCGACTGGAGGAGGGCGGTGAGGAACGGCGAGCCGGCTCCCACCACCGCCACCCCCCGGTCGGCGCCTCCGCCCACGACCAGGTCGGCGCGATCGTCCAGGGCCAGTGCGTCGTCGGCCCCGACGAGCCGCGCCGTCACGACGCTCCCCGGGGTCGCCGGCACCGGGAGCACCCGCTGGGCGGCCGACAGCCCATCCACGGTGATCTCGGTGCTGCCCGCCGGCAGCCCGTCGATGTCGATCGCCACTTCCACGGTGCGGCGGTCGGCGCCGTGGTTCTCGACCTGGACGAACACGCGGATCGTCCCTTCGGTGGAGGGCTCGGCGTCGAACCCCGAGATGGCGAGGTTGGAGGCGTGGTCGTCGAAGACGAGGTGGGTGGCGCCCACCACGGGCTCCTCGGGGAGCGGCGCGGCGCCGCCGTCGGAGAAGATCACCACCGACGTCTCCCGGTCGGGAGCGGCGAGCCCGCGGGCCAGCCGCAGGGCGGTGGACAGGTCCTCGGCACCACCTCCCGGCCGGAGGGAGCGGATCGCCTCGGCGACGGCCTCGGGGTCGGAGGAGAAGGCGATCCTGACCGAGGGGTGCGGGCCGGCTTCGACGACGCTCGCCAGGTTCGCTTCGGAGACGTCCTCGGCGAGGTCGAGGGCGGCGGCCTGGGCCTGCTCGAACCGGCCGGCCATCGCCATCGAGCCGGAGGTGTCGATGACGAACACGGTGTGCGGGCCGAGGACGGTGGCTTCGGCGATGAAGGGCCGCGCCAGCGAGAGGACGAAGAGGGCGAGGACCACCAGCTGGAGGACGAGCAGCCACGTGAGCTTGAGCGGTCGCCAGGGAACCGCCGACGACACGGGCTCCCCTATCTCCTGCCACAGCATCGTCGAAGGCACCCGCTCGGGCCGGCGCTTCGAGCGGAGCATGTAGAGGACGATCAGCGGCCCGGCCAGAGAGGCCAGGCCCAGAGCGGCGGGGACGAGGAACCTCACCGGACGACCTCCCGGCGCGCCAAACCCTCCAGGGCGCGTTCGGCGGCGTCCGGCCCCGCCTCGACCAGCAGGTAGTCGAGCCCGGCGCGCCGGGACCGCCGCGACGCCTCCAGGGCGAAGTCCTCGACGGCCTTCTGGTAGTTGCGGACGGCCTCCTCGCTCATGGAGACGGCGAGCCTGGTCCCGGTCTCGGAGTCGACCAGGTCGAGGTCGCCGGCCAGCGGCGGGTACAGCTCCTGGCGGGAGAGGACGTGGAGCACCAGCCCGCCGGCGGTCGGAGCGAGCCCGTCGAGCACCTCCCGCCATTCCTCCACCAGCAGGTCGCTGACCAAGACCACCGCCCCTCCGGAGGCCGCCAGCCGTCGTCCCAGTGGGCGGAGGCTGGCGCCCCCGCCGGCCGGGCGCGACTCGAGCCAGCTCTCGAGCAGGGGCCACGCCGCCAGGTGGCGGCCGGCGGGCCCCTGGATCTCGGTGCGGACGCCGTCCCCGGGCACCGCCCACAGACGCACCCTGTCCCCGGAGGCGAGCCCCATGTAGGCGACCATCGCCGCCAGGGTGCGGGCGCTAGTGGCCTTGTCGTGCATCTCCATCGACCCGGACAGGTCCACGACGATGTCCAGGGGCAGCTCCTGCTCGGCCTCGAACTGGCGGACCATCACGATCCCCAAGCGGGCGCGGAGGTTGTGGTCGATGCGGCGGTAGTCGTCGCCCGGCTGGTAGGGGCGGTAGTCGGCGAAGTCGAGGCTCTCGCCGAGGCGGGTGGAGCTGTGGCGGCCGGCCCACTGGGCCGTGACTCTTCCCCGGACGCCGAGCGCCAACCGCTCGAGCTGGGCGCGGAGACGGGGATCGAGGAGCATCAGTGGGCGGCAGCGGACGCCGGCTGGTCGGAGGATTCCACCGGCTCGGGATGGGCGGCTACCACCGCCTCGACGATGTCGTCGGGGGACACGCCGTCGGCGAGGGCGTCGTAGCCGAGGACGAGCCGGTGACGGAGGGCCATCGGGGCGAGGGCCCAGATGTCCTCCGTGGCCAGGTTGGGTCGCCCCTCCATGAGTGCCCTCGCCTTTCCCCCCAGCACCAGCGCCTGGGCGCCGCGAGGGCTGGCGCCGTTGCGGACGTACGTCTTGACCATCTCGGGGGCGATGGGGCTCTGGGGGTGGGTGGCCTCGACGAGGGTGGCGGCGTAGCGGAGGAGATGGTTGCCGGCGGGGAGCTGCCTGACGAGGCGGGCCATCCGCAGGAGCGTGTTCCCGTCGAGGACCGGCTGTGGCTCGGGCTCGTCGCCGGCAGTGGTCCGCCGGAGGATCTCGACGAGGTCGTCGGCGGGCGGGAAGGCGACGATGGCCTTGAAGAGGAACCGGTCGAGCTGTGCCTCCGGCAGCGGGTAGGTGCCTTCCTGTTCGATGGGGTTCTGGGTGGCCATGACCAAGAACGGCCGGGGCAGGGGGTGGCTGTCGCCGCCCAGGGTGACGGACCGCTCCTGCATCGCCTCGAGCAGCGCCGACTGGGTCTTGGGAGTGGCTCGGTTGATCTCGTCGGCGAGGAGCAGGTTGGCGAAGACCGGACCCTCGTGGAACACGAACTCGTCGCGCTGGAGCACGTTGGTGCCGAGGATGTCGGCGGGCATCAGGTCGGGAGTGAACTGGATCCGGCCGAACTCGACGTCGAGGACCTTGCCGAGCGTGGCGAGGAGCTTGGTCTTGCCGAGGCCCGGAACGCCCTCGAGGAGGACGTGGCCCTCGCACAACGCGCCGATGAGGACGGTGTCGACGAGATCGCGCTGGCCGACGATGATCTTTCCCACCTCGGCGCGCACTGCGGCGATGGACTCGGCGAACTGTTGGGGCGTGATTTCGTCGTTCATGGGCTCCTCATGGTTGGAGATTGGTGAAGTAGTCGCGGACCACGTCCCGCACCGCTGGCGGCACCACCAGCGAATCGAGGGACTGCAGAGCCCGCTCCTGGTAATCGGCGAACCTGTCCGTGTACGGGACGAGCGGCAGGTTCTGCACCCCGCCTCTCCCATCTGTGAGGCCCTGGACTTCGCCGGAGTCGTCGCCGCCTCCGAGCTCCACCCGCTCCCGTTCCCCGAGGGCGTCCCCGATCGGATCGAAGACCCCCGCCCGGTCGGGTGCCACCTCGGGATCGTCGTCACCCGACCCGCCGGGAGACATACCTCCGCTTCCGGTCCCGCTCCCCTGCTGTCCGCCCTGCTGGCCGCCGGCTCCCTGGCTGCCTCCTCCCCCTCCTCCGCCTTGGCCCTGTCCCTGGCCCTGGCCTTGACCCTGTCCCTGGCCCTGACCCTGGCCCTGACCCTCACCTTGGCCCTGGCCCTGACCCTGTCCCTGTCCCTCACCTCGGCCCTGGCCCTGGCCCTCTCCTCGGCCCTCGCCTTCGCCCTCTCCGGCGAGACGGCGCTGGGCGTCGCCGAGCTCGCCCGCGGCTCGGGCGAGCGCCTCCTGGTCGGCAGCGGCCTGATGGGCCCGTTCGGTGACCTCCGCCGCCCTCTCCAGGGCTTCGGCGGCCGCGGCGCGGTCTCCCTGGCCGGTGGCCAGCCGTCGGAGCGAGTCGGCTGCATCTCCCAGAGCCTGGGAGAGCTCGGGATCGACACCGGCGAAGTCCTCGGCCCGCGCCTCGAGCTGGGCGATGGCGTCCGCCAGGTCGGGCTGGTCTCCCGCCTCGAGCCGGGACGCCAGATCCCGCATCTGGGAGGCTGCCGTCTCGCCTTCCCCGATGGGCTGCTGGCGGAACGACGCCTCCAACCCCGCCAGCCCGGTCCGCTTGGCCAGCGCCGCGGGGTCCAGCGCCTCGGTCAGCTCCTGTCGGGCCTCCCCCAGCGCCTCGAGGGCCGCTTCGATGTCTTCGGCCTGGCGGAGGTCGGCGACGAGCTCTTCGAGCGTGTCGGAGACAGTTTCGGGGACCTCCTCCGCCAGCTCCTCCGCCCGGTCGGCCTCCTGGGCGATCGCCTCCCGGGCGGCGCGGCGTTCGGCGAGCGCCACGTCGGCAGGCGCCGGAGTGAACACCAGGGCGACCAAGGCGACGACCGCGAGCCCCGACAGGGACAGGACCCGCCGGTCGGGGACCAGGGTGGCGATCCCGCGCACATCCCGGGCCTCCGCCCATGCCGCCGCCTGGGAGATCTGCCGCTCGACCAGGGGGCCCGCATCGGAGCGCTCTGCCAGCTCCAGGGCGGTGGTGACCCGGTCGTAGCCACCCAGGCGGCGGTCCACGGCGATGGCGGCGCGCTGGGCGCTGGGGCGACGCAGGAGCGACCACACCACCGCCGCCACCAGCGCCACGCCGGTGAGCCCCAGCGCCACCGGGTCGGCCCATTCCACGACCCAGTGGCGGGCGAACGCGGCGAGGGCCGCGCCGAGGGCGGCGGCGGCGCCGACCCAGCCGGCCATGCGCCGGGTGAGGCCGGCGGCGACGAGCCGCCGTCTGGCGGCCGCCACGATCCGGCGGATCGGCTCAGGTGCCATTCGCCCTCCGCAGGGGACGGATACGCGACGCCGGCGCCGTCACCCGACGGGTCGCCCCCCACAGCGCGCCCACCACTATCACCAGGTATATCCCCACGGTGAACATCCACACGGGCGGGCGCCGCAGGGGCAGGGCGCGGGCGGCGTCGGGACCGAGGTCGACGCCGAAGCCGAAGGCGTCGTAGCCCTGTCGCTGCAGCAGCAGCACTTCCACGATGTCGAAGGGGGTGCCGCTGACGCCGTCGGTGCCGAGGGGGTGGACCGCCGCCGAGACCATCCCCACGTAGGGGTTGGGCAGGACTGACACGATCTCCCGCCCCTGGGCGGGGAATCCCGTGCCGTCGTGGACGAGGAGCAGCTCGCCGGCCATGGCGGCCAATGTGATGAAGGCCAGCACGAACGACCAGGTGTAGGCGGCGGCTACGGCGCCCCGCGAGGAGCGGGCCCGAGACGACGCCCAGATGCCGACGCTTCCGAGCATGACGGCGGTGAGCAGCACCATCCCCAGCCCGGCGAGGAGGTCGGTGATCCTCACCCCGCCGAAGAGGAGCGGGACGGCCACCACCGGCGCCACCGCCACCAGCAGCAGCAGGAAATACGACATCGACGACCACAGCTTGCCGAGCACTATCTGGAGCGCCGACAGCTGGGTGACCTGGAGCAGATGGAACGTCTGGCGCTCTCGCTCCCCGATGATCGACAACGAGGTGAGGCCCGGGACGATCATCACCACCCCGGTCATGAGCAGGAACAGCATTCCCTCGTAGATGAACCTGCCCATGTAGCCGCCGGCGACGGCCTGGCCGAGGCCGAAGGCGTCCTGTGCGGCGTACTGGGCGATCACGTACACGAGGTATCCGATGAGGCCCACCCCCAGCACCCAGAGGGTGACGAAGAGGGGGGCGCGGCGGCCCCGGAACCGCTCACGCACCTCGCGGGCGAGGACGGGATTCAACGAGAAGCTCACTCCGCCTCCTCCTCCTGGGTGAGCTGCAGGAACAGCTCCTCCAGCCCTGCGGCTTCCACCCTCCACTCGTAGACGGTCAGCCCGGCGCCGACCAACTCGGACAAGAGGCCCGCCGACGTGTCGTCGTCGCCGGCGAGGACGAAGTCGAGGCGCTGGCGCTCGACCGAGGCCTCCGCCACCTCGGGATGGGCGCCGAGCAGGTCGAGGGCTCGGTCCACGTCGCCGTCGGCCAGCCGCACCCGGACCCGGCGCGACCCGGTGAACGCCCCGCGGATCGCTTCCATGTCGCCTTGGGCCTTGACGACGCCCTCGTCGATGACCCCCATGTGGGTGCAGATTCCCTCCAGCTCGGACAGGATGTGGGAGCTGATGAGGATGGTCTTGCCCATCCGATGGAGCTCGGCGATCAGCTCCCGGAGCTGCACCCTCGCCCGGGGATCCAGCCCGGACGCCGGCTCGTCGAGCACGAGGAGCTGGGGGTCGTGGATGAGGGCACGGGCGAGGGACAGGCGCTGTTTCATCCCCCGGGACAGGGTGTTGACGTCGGCGTCGGCCTTGTGCGACAGGTCGACCAGGGCGAGGAGATCGAGCACCACGCCCCGGCGTCGGGCGGGCGGCACCCCCTGGACGGCGGCGAAGAACTCCAGGTACTCGTAGGCATTGAGGCTCTCGTAGAACCCGAAGAAGTCGGGCATGTAGCCGAGGTGACGGCGCACCGTCTTTGGGTCTCTCTGGGGGTCGGCGCCCGCCACCTGCACCGACCCGCCGTCGCGGGCCAACAGCGAGCTGAGGATCAGCATGGCGGTGGTCTTCCCGGCGCCGTTGGGCCCGATCAAGCCGAAGACGCTGCCCTCCGGAACGGTCAGGTCGAGGCCCCGCAGGGCCATCACGCTCCCGTAACGCTTCTCCACGGACCGCAGCTCGATCACGACGCCTCCCACACGAGGGACAGGTCGGCGGGGCTCATCGGGTTGTCCCCGAACTGGTTCTCGCCGATCAATCGCACGTACACCTCCCCGTCGGGGGAGACGGCCTGGGGCGGCAAGGGGTCGGCGACCTCGAACGGCTCGAACGCCTCCGTCTCCCAGTTCCAGACTTCGTACCCCGCCGGGGCCACCCCGAAGCGGTGCTCGGCCGCCAGACGCACCTCCAGCGCCGGGTCGGGTAACCGGAACCGCACGGTCATCTCGTCGGTCGACACCACCTTCTGGAACCCCCAGTCGAGCCAGTTGATGAACCCGACCCCGACCACGCTGGCCGGCGCCGACGAGGACGAGCCCGATTCGGCGTCCCCCGCCTCCAACAGCACCAGTGTCTGGCCGGGGATCTCGGTGGGCCCGTCCGCGACCGACACCCCCGGCTGGAAATCGCCGGTGATGCCCACGAAATAGATGGAGTCGTCATTGGTCTTCGTCCACAGCACCTCGCTCAAGGGCCAGAGGCTGTTGGCCAGGGCGGGATCCTCCCAGATCCGGTCGCGGTTCATCAGGGCGTCCACGAAGGTCATGCCGAAATCACCTCCTGCCCGTGGGACCGCCACGGATGCCGAGGAGCCGGCAGCCAGCTCCCCGCTTCCGAGCGTCGAAGAGCTCCCGTGGATGGCGCCCCACGCCCAGAAATCGAACGGCGACCGGTTCTCGACCGTCAGCTGGCCGTCGACCACCGTGACGACGGGGAGGGGGATCCCCGGGTCGGAGCGGAGGATCCCCACCCCCGTGAACCCGAGCTGGTCCAGTTCGAGGGTGGCTGTTCCCTCTCCTTCCAGACGCAGTTCCGTCGCCGCCGACCCGAACAGGGACGGCTCGGGGAACACGGTCCCGCCATCGAAGGTCAGGCGCCTCTCGCCGGCGACACCGGCGGCCACCATGACCGCCGACTCGGCGACCACCCCGCCGTCGTCGACGACGACCGAGGCATGGGTGAGGTTGGTGCCGGCGATCCGCTGGCGGCCCGCCACCCAGAAGCCGGCGACGGCGATCACCGACAGGGCGGGGATCGTGACCCACGCCCAATCCCGCTTCCCGATACGGGACAGGACGAAGAAGTTCACGGGCCCGACCACGACGGCGAAAGCCAGGATGGCGCCCAGCAGCCACGGGATCTCCGGCACCTGACGCGACCCCGCCTCCGATGCCGACCGCAACAGGGCCGTCGGGTCGTTGAACTGCCAGCCGGGCATCGTGGCGAGGTCGAGGGGGACCGGCCGGAGGATGGCAGACCAGTCGGAGTCGCTGCGTGAGGCCAGCGACTCCACGACGATCACAGCTCCGTTCCCCTCGGCCCGCCGGCTCACGCCGTCCGGCCCCATCGGCACGGTGGGGCCGATCGAGGGCGCCAGCGAGGCATCGACGACGACCGCTCCCCCGCCGTCCGCCCACTCCAGCGCCGCCTCCAGCGCCGCTTCGCCTCCTCTGCCTATCACGAGGTAGTCGACGACTGCGAGTTGGGAAGGCGTGATGTCGTCGGAGACGGCGAACGCCACCACCGGACGCCCCGTGACCACGCCGCGGACCCTGCTGAGGGTGTCGACCAGCTCCGGAGCGCCGACCACGCCCACCACGAGCTCGGATTGGCCGGGGTGGCGGATGGCGACCTGCTCCCGGGCGATGCGCTCGCCGTCTCCGGCCAGGACCTCGAGCTGCAGCCGCGACCCGTCGGCGAGCGCCGGGATCGTGAGGTCGTAGCGATGCTCCGAGCCGGCCGGGACCTCGATGGGCCGCGAGACGGAGATGCCCGCCCCGCTGACGCGCATCCGGCCGCTGATCAGCAGCGGGCTGGAGATCGTGACCGATATCTGGGTCGGCTGGTCGGGAGGGCTGTACCCACCGAGGCCGACTTCGACCGAGAGGTCCGGGCCGGACGGCGCCTGGCTGGTCTGGGCAGCCACCGCCGGGTGGCCCGGCCTCGTCGACAGGGCATCGGTCGATTGGGTATGTGAAGCCAAGGCAGGCACCACGACGAGCGCTGCCACGAGAAAGATTCTGACCACGGGCATGAGACGTCCGGAAAGACTCGCAGGTTCCCTCGCCGTGGTCTAGCGATACCCCGCCCGATGCCCGGGCGCGGTGCGGCTCAGGAGTAGTAGGGGTTGGTGCCGGCGGTGTGGTCGGTGACGTCGACCACCTGGCCGAGCTCGGGGATGGCTTCCTTGAGGATCCGCTCGATGCCCTGGCGCAGGGTGGCCGCCGCCAGTCCGCAGCCCTGGCACCCGCCCAGCATCCGCAGGTAGGCGGTGTCGCCGTCGACCGACACGAGCTCGGCGGCGCCGCCGTGAGCGGCGATCGCCGGGTTGACCTGGTTGGTGAGGACCTGCTGGACCTTCTCGGCGAGGGGGCCGGTGAGGTCGCCCTTGGGGGCCGCCATCGGAGGCGGCGCCGGGGTGTTGGGGTTGTTCATCGTCAGCCCCTGGGGCGACAACTCCAGAGCCGCCCCCTGCAGGTTGGGGACGTCGGCTTCCGGGATGATGACCGCCAGGTCACCGTGGTACTCGAGACGCTCGTCCTCGGCCCGGTCGGAGACGGGCACGAAGGCGAGGTCGTAGTTGAACTGGAGCCCCATCACCCCCCGGATGGCGATCCGCAGGGCGTACTCCTCGTCCCCCGGCTCCTGATCGCGCAGTGTGATGATCATCTCGAGCGCGTCCGGGGCGATGCTCATGACGCGGGTGGCCGTATCGGTGCTGGCGTGGGTGGTGGTGGATTCGCTCATCGGTCAGCCCAGTGTACCGGCCCCCGGGTATTTCACACAGCGCCGTGTTGGAAATCTGGGTCAGATCGAGAGGACCCCGTGGATCTCCTCCATCCTCCGCACCCGGTCGATCGTCACGTGGCTCGAGCCGTCGAGGAGGGCTTCGGTCTCGGCGATCACGTCGGGGATGGGGAACAGCTTGATCCAGGTGTCGCTGGTCGGGATCCCGTTCTGCTCCTCGATGTTCCATCCGGCCATCACGTCGGTGTGGCCGTCGAGAACGGCGTTGACGGCAACGAGGCCGAACCGGCCGGCGATGAGCCGGTCCCGGAAAGAGGGGTTGCCGCCCCGGACGATGTGGCCGAGGATGGTCCCCCGGATCTCGATCTCGTCGGATCCCATCTCCTGGCGGACCCGGTCCACCAGCTCCTCGGTGGGGATCTGCACGCCTTCCGCCTTGAGGATCAGCACCCGCCGCTTCTCCCGGGAGGCATCGAAGCTCTGGTGGAGGACGTCGACCACGGCTTTGACGATCTCGTCGGGGCCCCGCCCTTGCTCGGGGAGCAGGACGGCGTCGGCGGCGGTGGCCACGGCGGCGGCCATCGCCAGGTAGCCCGAGTTGCGCCCCATCACCTCCACGATGAACGCTCGGTGATGGGAAGCCGCGGTGTCGGAGATCCGGTCGCAGGCCTCGACGATGGTGTTGAGGGCGGTGTCCACCCCGATCGACTCGCGGGTGAGGCCGATGTCGTTGTCGATCGACGCGGGGATGCCGACCACCCTGACGCCGTGCTCGAGGTACAGGTGGTGGGCGCCCTCCATGGTGCCGTTGCCGCCGATCACGATCAGGCCCTCGAGCGAGTACTCCTCGTAGGTGGCGGCGGCTTGGGACCGGCCCTCCCGGGTCATGAACCGGGGCGAGCGGGCCGTGCCGAGGACGGTTCCACCCAGCCCACCGGCGTACTCGACGTCGGGCATCGGGCTGAGCGCCGCCCCCTTGCCGGCCCGGCGGGTCAGCGGCCGGAAGCGACCGTCGATCAGCCCGTCGAATCCGTTGATGATGCCCCACACCGGCGTATCCCGGGCCGCGGCGACCTTGGCCACCGCCCGGATCGCGGCGTTCATGCCGGGGGCATCTCCTCCGCTCGTCAGTACTCCGATGGCCACGTAACCAGGGTACCGCCCCGAGACCCGATCGGTGATCAGGCGGCGGCGTCGCCGATGACCTCGGCGATCCGCTCTTCGTCGAGTGTCTCTTCCTCGAGGAGGGCGGCGACGAGCCGTTCCAGGGCGTCGCGGTGCTCGGTGACGATCCGACGGGCGTCTTCCAGCGCCTCGGACAGCAGGCGGGCGACGTCCTCTTCGATCCTGCGGGCAGTCTCCGGCGCCAGGGGCTGGGCCTGGTCGTGGATGAAGATCGGCCCCAGGCTCCCCATGCCGTAGTTGGTGACCATCTCACGGGCCAGCTGGCTGGCGGAGGCGAAGTCGTGGGCGGCGCCGGAGGTGATGTCGTCGCCGAGGAGGATCTCTTCGGCCGCCCGCCCACCCATCATCGCCCGCAGCGACGCCAGGGCCCGTCGGCGCGTCATGAAAGAGCCCTCGGGAGGGGTGAAGTGGGTCACGCCTCCCGCCTGACCGCGGGGGACGACCGACACTTTGTGGGGCCGGTCGGCGTCGGGCTGGACGTAAGCGCAGATGGTGTGACCCGCCTCGTGATAGGCGACGATGCGGCGATCGCGCTCGGTGGGCACGGCGGAGCGACGCTCCAGGCCCAACACGATGCGGTCGAAGGCCGCCTCCAGGTGGTCGTCGGTGACCTGGCTGTCGGCCGTGCGGGCGGCGAACACCGCTGCCTCGTTGACGAGGCGCTCGAGATCGGACCCGGAGAACCCCACCGTGCGGGCGGCGAGCGACGCGACGTCGATGCCGGGGGCGGCTTTCACGTTCTGGAGATGGATCTCGAGGATCCGCTGGCGTCCGGCCCGGTCGGGCAGCCCCACGTGGATGTGACGCGTGAACCGGCGCAGCAGGGCCGGGTCGAGCACGTCGGAGCGATTGGTCGCCGCCATGACCACGATCGGCTGCCGGTTGCTGCGGAAGCCGTCGATCTCGGTGAGGAGCTGGTTGAGCGTGCTCTCCCTCTCTTCGTTGCCGTTCCCGACGGCGGCGCCGCGACGCCGCCCCACCGCGTCGATCTCGTCGATGAAGATCACCGCCGGTGCCGCCTTGGCGGCCCGCTCGAACAGGTCGCGCACGCGCTTGGCCCCGACCCCGACGAACATCTCCACGAACTCCGAGGCCGAGACGGCGAAGAACGGAACCTTCGCCTCGGCGGCGGCGGCGCGGGCCAGCGCGGTCTTCCCGGTCCCGGGGGGCCCTTCGAGCAGCACCCCGCGCGGGGGTTTGGCGCCCAGGCGCTCGAACCGCTCCGGATCCGACAGGAAGTCGACGACTTCCGACACCTCGACGATCGCCTCGTCGAGACCGCCCAGGCGCTCGAACCCGAAGTCGGGGACGTCCGCCGGCCGGGTGGCGCGAGCCGAGACCGCCACCCCGCCCGAACGGGCCCGGGTGACGACGAACCAGGCGACGAAGGCGAGCAGCGCCAGCGGCACCAGGGTGGCGGCGATGTCGGCCGCCGAAGACTGCGGCGGCTGCACCCGGAAGTCCGGGGCGTGGACCCGCAGCTGAGCCAGGAGAGACTCCTCGGCGGCCTCGAGGTACCGGTAGCGGTAGGTGAAGGCGCCCTCTTCGTCGTGGCCGGTCCCCCACACCGTCCGGGTGTTGGGGCTGATGTTCACCTCTTCCACGGCGCCGCTGGACAGGGCGGCCATGAACTCGGTCTCGGTGAACATCACGGTTCGCTCCCTCGAGGCGAAGACGGCGACTACCGAGACGACCACGATCCCGGCGGCGACGACCAGGAGCCAGGGGCGGCGGCGCAGGAACGCCACGAGGCGACGGAGCCGGGACTCACCCATGGCGGTCCCTCGCCGTCGGGAACCGTTTGCAGGAGGAGATGGTGGTGGACATGCTGGGAACTCGGATTGCTCTGAGGACGGGCGGTCGGACTCGGCCCATGTCGGCCCTCTCACCGGCCGCGGTGACCGAGGGGCCCGGAACGGACGTCTCGGACGAAGGAGAGTCGACTTCCTAGATCGCCATCCCGGCGGGCGGACTTGAGCGAAAGTACCCCACCTGGCAACTCACACAAAACCGGTCGTCCGGGCGGGCACGGGCGTGTGCCAACATCGGTCCCATGCAGTACCTCACGGCGGAGAAGATGTGGTCGATTCCCCGTGTGGGCGCCCCAGTGGCGGTCGGCGACCACACGCTGATCGTGCCCGTCACCGAATACGACCCCGACACCGACGACCCGACCACGACCCTCTATCGGGTGGACCCCGGCGCGGGCGAGCTCCGCCGCTACGCCTCGGGCCGGCTGTCGTCGGTGGCGGCCTCCCACGACGGATCCCGCATCGCCTTCCTCAAGAAGGTGGGCAGCCACGACCAGGTGCACGTCCAGCGGCTCGACGGAGGCGAGCCCGAGATGGTCACCGAGCTCCCGCTCGGGGCGGTCGGTGTGCGATGGATGCCCGATGGCCGCCTCATAGCTCTCGCCACCCTGTGGGCGGACCATCCCGACCTCGATGCCACCCGGGCCCACGAGAAGGACGAGAGGGTGACCGCCCGGGCCACCGAGAACGTCGTCTACCGCTACTGGGACTCGTGGCTCGATCACGTCTACCACCCGGTGGTGATCGACCCCGACTCCGGTGATGTGGTCGATCTCACCCCGGGATCCACTCGGTTCTGGCGGTGGCCCAACAGCTTCCAGCCGATCGACGACATCGACGTCTCCCCCGACGGCTCGTTGATCGCTCTGTGCATGGACGACTCGGAGCCGCCCCACCGGGACGTCAGCTGGTCGATCTTCCTGGTGCGGCCCGACGGGACGGAGCTGAGGCGCATCGACGCGGGGCGGGTGGGCAACAGCCATCGGCCCCGTTTCACCCCCGACGGGAAGGCCCTGGTCTACGGGTACCAGGAAGAGCCCGATTACTACGCCAGCCCGATGCTCCTGTTCCGCCACGACCTGGAGACCGGGGAGGAGCGCCAGCTCCTGGCCGGCTGGGACCGCTCGCCGGAAGGATGGACTTTCGCCGCCGACGGGTCCCTCCTCTTCGTCGCCGAGGATCGGGCCCGCTGCCGGCTGTGGCGCCTTCCCGAGGGCGCAGACGGGCCCGACGCGTTGACCTCGGACGGGTGGGTGACCGATCCGGTCCAGACCTCGGATGGGACGGTCTACGCCCTCTCCCACTCCCTCACCTCCCCTCCGGAAGTCCACCGCATCGGGGATTCGGCCTCACCGGTGACGTCGTTCACCGCCGAGGCATGCCGGGACCTGCAGATGGGCGAGGTGCGCGAGATCCATTTCGAAGGCGCCGACGGAGACCCGGTCCAGATGTTCCTCGTGGACCCGCCGGGTGCGGACCCGTCTGAGGCGCTTCCCCTCGTGCACATGATCCACGGCGGGCCCCACGGCTCCTTCGGTGACGCCTGGCATTGGCGATGGAACTCCCAGGTGGTGGCCGCGTCGGGCTATCGCGTGGCGTTGGTGAACTTCCACGGGTCGACCGGCTGGGGCGACTCCTTCGCCCGCTCCATCCACGGCGCCTGGGGCGATCTCCCCTACCGGGACATCGAAGCCGCCACCGACCACCTCGTCGCCGCCGGGCTGGCCGACCCGGAGCGGATGGCCGTGACCGGCGGCTCCTACGGCGGCTACCTGGTCGCCTGGATCACGTCACAGACGGACCGCTACGCCTGTGTCGTCGCCCATGCAGCCGTGACCGACCTTCCGGCCATGTACGCCAGCGACATCGTGCGGAGCCTCGAACGGGCATTCGGATCGGTGCCCTGGGACGACATCGACACCGTCAACCGGTTCAGCCCCATCGCCCACGCCAAGGGGTTCTCCACGCCGACGTTGGTGATCCACGGCGACCGCGACGCCCGGGTGCCGGTGGACCAGGGTCTGGAGTTGTACGGGATCCTGGCCGCCAAGGGGGTTCCCGCCCGGTTGGTGTCCTACCCCGACGAGAACCACTGGGTTCTGCGCCGATCCAACTCGATCCGCTGGTACGCCGAGGTGCTGGGATGGCTGGAGCGATGGCTCTGAACCCTCGAGTTCGAGTTGAGGTCGAGGTCTTACGCGCAGATGTGCGCGTAAGACGATTTTGTCATTCATGACGGTGGTGATCTTCTCCGGTGGCGAGCCTCTCCCCTCCTCCCTGGCGGGGGAGATACCCGACGACGCCTACCTGATCGCCGCCGACTCCGGCTTGGACACGGCGTTGTCGTGGGGCCTCGACGTGGACCTGGTGGTGGGGGACCTGGACTCGGTGAGCCCGGAGGGACTGGCGGCCACCAAGGCCGAGATCGAGAGCCATTCCCCCGACAAGGACTCGACGGATCTCGACCTGGCGTTGACCGCGGCGTTGCGGCGCGACCCCGACCGGATCGTGGTCATCGGGGGCCAGGGAGGCCGCTTCGACCACCTGCTGGGGACGATTCTCTTGCTCACCTCCGATCGGTGGGCGGGCGTGGATCTGGAGTGGGTCGCCGCCCGCGGCCGGGTCCGGGTCATCCGCGCCGGCGTGACGCTGCACGGGACGGTCGGCTCGCTCCTCACCTTGCTGGCGGTCCACGGCCCGGCGGTCGGGGTGACGACCACCGGGCTGCGTTGGAATCTGGACGACGCCACCATCCACCCCGGGTCGACGTGGGGCGTCTCCAACGTGTTCACCGCCCCCGTGGCGACCGTGCAGTTGCGCAGCGGGCTGCTTCTGGCGGTGCAGCCCGACGTGGCGTGATCTACAGGCCGGCGGGGATGGCGGGGTCGAGGTCGGTGTAGGAGGCGAGGTACTGGCGCCGCTCGGTGGTCAGGCGCTCGACGAGGCTCTCGTACTCCAGCCCTCTCCCCTGCCGCTCGTAGAGCCGCCGGGGCTGCAGCAGCTCGATGTCGTCGACGCCCGGCACGGAGGCGGCCACCTCGTACCCGAAGTCGGGGTCGGTCTCCCACTCGATGGCACCGGACACGATGGCGCTGACGATCGCCGACGAGTCGGAGATCCGCACCTTCTTGGCCCGGTCGTCGCCGTCGCCGGCCGCCCCGACCTGGCCGGTGTTCATCAAGTACACCTCGAGGTCGGGCATGGTGTCGAGCAGCTCCAGGAGGCGGTTGCCCTGCCAGGCGTCGTCGTTGAAGAAGAACGGGTTGGTGCCCGGCACGCGCAGGCTCTTGCCCGCCTCGGCGGCGCCGCCGGCAGAGGTGCCCTTGGTCTCGCCCAGCATGAAGTAGGCGGCCGCCTGGTCCCGGCTGAGCCGCGCCACGGCGGGGATGATGTGGTCGGAGCGGTTGAGGATCAGCAGGTACCGGGCGGGGGGCACGTCGAGCGGGCTGCGATGCTCGATGTGTGACAGGGGGAACGTGCAGCGCCCGTTGGCGGTGTAGCTGTCGTCGAAGAAGTCGACCTTGCCGTCGGGGCCCACCGCCACGTTCTCCAGCCAGGCGTCGCGGTGGGTGGCTCCGGCGTAGATGGTCGGCTCGTCGTCGGGGTCGAGCCCGAACGTCTTGGCGAAGCACCCGTTCTCGGTCGTGTAGATCTTCCCTCCCGGCATGAGGGCGACGAAGTCGTCCTGGACCGGCAGCGAACCGAGCTGGCGACGGAACGTGGTCGTCGTCTTGCCGGTGCCCGACAGCCCGATGATGAGCATCGAGTGCTCTTTGCCGTCGGGGGTGTTCTCGGCGGGGAAGGTCTTGAGCCCGGCATGGAGCGCCAGGCCCCCTCGGTCGTAGACGAGGCGGTTCCACATCCTCAGGCCGCCCATCTTCGACTCCCCGAAGTAGTCGGATCCGAACACCCGGGTCACCCAGTTGTCCAGGTCGACGATGATCAGGCGGTCGTTGGGCTTGCCGGGTGCGGGCAGCCCGGGGGTGTAGACGACCGTGAACTCGGGCCGCCACTCGTCGTCGGGCGGGAAATAGAGGTGGCTCTGCATGGCGGCGATGTTCGCCTGGGTCTTCTCTATGACGAGGCGGCACCCGGTGCGGAACTGGGGGTCGGGGCCGATATAGCCCTCGATCACGATCACGTCCTTGTCGGCCAGGTACTCGTTCTGGCGGCGGGCCCACTCGGCGGCCTCTTCCCGGCTGATCCGGTTCTTCTCGATGTCGACGTCCGACACGAAGAACGTCGAGGGGTTGAGCCGGCTCGTCACCTCCGACTGGTAGTTGATGTTGTCGAACTCGGTGACGCTGACCCGGGGCATCAGCTCGAGCGCCCACTGCCGGAGCTCTTCGGCCGACGGGTTCTCGGCTACGGACCTGGCGGCAAACACATCGGTCAAGCCACTTCTCCTCTCCAAGTGCGCCGATGGTATACGGCTGCCGCCGGTGGGCTGGCAGGGGCCGGTACGAGTGGGCGATCTTCGCTCCCGCCGACGGCTCGCCGCTCAGGTGAACACTTCGGGATTGGCGCAAGCCGGCATAGGCCGCCCGGCGAGCGCCGCCTCGAGGTTTTCGATCGCCATCTGGGCCATCGCCCGGCGCGTCGACACGCTGGCAGACCCGAGGTGCGGCACGACGAGGACGTTGGGCAGGTGCAGCAACGGGTGATCGGCAGGCAGAGGCTCCGGCTCGGTCACGTCCAGGGCGATCCGCAGCCTCCCCCGGCGCGCCTCTTCGGTGAGGGCGTCGTGGTCGATGAGCCCGCCCCGGGCGATGTTGACGAGGGTGGCGCCGTCCCGCATCCGCGCCAGGGCGCCGGCGTCGATCATGTGGCGGGTGTCGGGAGTGAGCGCCGCGGCCAACACGACGTGGTCGGCCCGGGCCAACAGCTCCGGGAGGGATACCTTCTCGGCGGGGAACGGAAGCTCCTTCGGGCCCCGGGATGTGTAGAGGACCCGCATGTCGAAGCCGAACGTGGCTCGCCTGGCTATGGCCCGGCCGATCCGGCCCATTCCGACGATGCCGAGCGTCGTCCCCCACAGGTCGCCACCGAGCAGGTAATCGGGGTCCCACTCCCCCACCCGTCCCGCCATCAGATCGTCGCGGCCTTCGGGGAGCCGTCGGGTGGCGGCGGCGAGGAGGGCGAAGGCGGTGTCGGCGGTCGTCTCGGTCAGCACGCCGGGTGTGTGGCCCACCGGGATCCGGGCGGCGGTCGCCGCCTCCAGGTCGATGTTGTCCACGCCCACCGCCATCTGGGAGATGGCTCTCAGCTTCGGGGCGGCGGCGATGAGCTCGGCGTCGATCGAGTCGACCAGCATGCACAGGAGGCCTTCCACGTCGCCGACCGCCCGGAGCAGCTCGTGGCGGGGCATGGGGCCGTCTCCCGGCCACACCTCCCAGGCGGGATCGAGGGCCTCGTCGGCGCCGGCCGGCAGCCGGTGGGTGACGAGGACCCGCGGGCTCAACCCCGCCTCACCTCCCGCCAGGGGAGGTCCTTGTCCACCCGGGGCTCGCCGGGCAGGCCGAGCACCCGTTCTCCGAGGATGTTCTTCATGATCTCCGAGGTGCCGCCTTCGATCGAGTTGGCCCGGGCGCGCAGGTAGTTCATCTGCGGGCTGCGGCGTCCCATCGCCGTCTCGTCCGGGAGCCGGAAGGCGTAGGTCTCGGGATACAGCATCCCTTCGGGGCCCATCAGGTCCACGCAGAACGAGTAGATGCGCTTGTTGAGGTCGGCCCAGTGGAGCTTGGCGGTGGAGCCCTCCGGCCCGGGGGTTCCGGCACGGCGGGCCCGGGCGGCCCGCTCGTTGGTCAGGCGGAGGACCTCGGCCTCGACCCACAGCCGCATCAGCTCGTCCCGGGCGACCGGGTCGCCGCCGTGGGACTTCCACAGGTCCACGGCCATGCCGATGGCCCCTTCTCCCCTGCCCGGGACCGCCGACCCGATCGCCACTCGCTCGTTCATCAGGGTGGTGAGTGCCACCCTCCACCCTTCGCCGACCTCGCCGAGCCGATAGGCGTCGGGGACGCGGGCGTCGGTGAAGTAGACCTCGTTGAACTCCGCCTCCCCGGTGATCTGGCGCAGGGGCCGCACTTCGACACCGGGCTGGTCCATGTCGATGATGAAGTAGGTGAGGCCCTTGTGCTTGGGCACGTCGGGGTCGGTGCGGGCGAGCAGCATTCCCCACTTGGCGGTGTGGGCGAGCGTGGTCCACACCTTCTGGCCGTTGACGACCCATTCGTCGCCGTCGCGGACCGCCCGCGTGGCGAGGCCGGCCACGTCGGAGCCCGCCGAGGGCTCGGAGAACAGCTGGCACCAGATCTCCTCCGCCGTGAAGAGCGGCCGCAGCCACCTCCGCTTCTGCTCCTCGGTGCCGTGGGCGACGACGGTGGGCGCCCCCATGCCGTATCCGATGACGTTGCGCGACTGGTTGGCGCGGGACACACCGGCTTCGTCGAGGCGCTCATGGACGAGGGCCTGGAGGGCCGGCGACACGCCGAGCCCGCCGTAGCCGGGAGGGAAGTGCACCCAGGCGAGGCCGGCGTCGAATTGGGCACCCCAGAACGCGGTCTCGTCCGCTGGGTCGTGGTCGGCGAGGAGCCGGTCGAGGGCTTCGCCGACGGCGGCGGCCTCTTCTTCGTAGGTCATGAGGCGGTCCCCTCGAGGATCGAACCGAGGAGTTGGAGCTCTTCGGTGGCGCTCGACAGGATGTGGAAGCCCTCGGTGTCGCGGATCTCGGCGAGGTGCTCGGCGATGTCTTCGGCTTCGACTTCTCGCGGCGCCACCCAGCCGGGGGTCAGTCCCACGAAGAAGCGGGCGAAGCGCCCGCCGCCCGCCGAGAAGACCTCGTGGGTGACCTCACAGTCCTCGGAGGCGAGATAGGCCACCAGTGGCGCCACCAGCTCGGGGTCGAGCTTCTCGGCGAACGGACCCAACAGGTCCTGGGTCATGCGGGTGGCGGCGACGGGGGCGACGACGTTCGACTTGATGCCGTATTTGGCGCCTTCGATCGCCAGGACGTTGGACAGCCCGACCAGCCCCATCTTGGCGGCTCCGTAGTTGGCCTGTCCGAAGTTGCCGAGGATTCCGGCGTTGGAGGACACGAACACGAACCTGCCGTACCCCTTCTCCTTCATGTGGCGATAGGCGGGGAGGGAGATGTGGAACGCCCCGCGCAGGTGGACGTCGACGACGGCGTTCATCTCGTCGAGCGTCATGTTGGCGAAGCTGCGGTCGCGCAGGATCCCGGCGTTGGAGATCACGATGTCGACCGACCCGAAGCTCTCGATCGCCGTCCGGACGGTCTGGGCGGCTTGCTCCGGATCGGCCACCGACCCGTAGTCGGCCACGGCTTCCCCTCCGGCGGCTCGGATCTCCTCGACCACACCATCGGCGGCGCGGGTGGAAGAGCCGGTGCCGTCCACGGCCCCTCCGATGTCGTTGACGACCACCGCCGCCCCCCGCCTGGCCAGCTCCAGGGCGTAGGCGCGGCCCAGTCCTCCTCCGGCGCCGGTGACGATGGCGACTCGACCGTCGAAGTTGATCGTCGTCAGCTCCTTTCTCCGGGCTGCGCAGAGTACCCCCCGCGTCCCTCCCCCGTCGGACCGGACGTGAAGACCTCTGAGGTGTGCTCACCCGGCGCCGGTATCGGCCCGGGCGGTCCGGCGGGGGTGGCGGAGAACCGGGGGGAGGGAGCGGGCTGGATCACGCCGTCGACCTCCACGAAGGTCCCTCGGTCGACGAGATGCGGGTGGCGGGGCGCTTCGGTCATCGAGTAGACGCCGACCACGCAGGCGTCGGAGCCGGCGAAGTGCTCCTCCCACTCGGCGCGGGTCCGTTGGGCGAATCTCTCTGCGAACACCCGCCGCATCTCGGGCCAGCCTTCCCGGTCCATCTGGGCAGGGAGGTCGGCGAGGTCGAGCCCGAGGCCCTCGACGAGCTCCTGGAAGAACTGCGGTTCGAGCGCCCCCACCGCCACCCACTCGTCGTCTGCCGTCCGGTACGTGGTGTAGAACGGCGCCGAACCGTCGAACAGCTCCTCTCCCCTCCTTCCGGTCCACCATCCGGCGGCGACCGCTCCGTGGTGCATCGCCATCAGCAGGGCCGAGCCGTCGACCATGGCGGCGTCGATCACCTGGCCCTCGCCGGTCTCATCGGCGTGGCGGAGGGCGGCGAGCACCCCCACGAGGAGGAGCATCGACCCTCCTCCGAAGTCGCCGACGAGGTTGAGAGGGGGGTAGGGATGGCCCTGCGGCCCTACCGACGAGAGCACCCCGGAGACGGCGATGTAGTCGATGTCGTGGCCGGCCCGGTCGGCCAGCGGGCCTTGTTGGCCCCAACCCGTCATCCGCCCGTAGACGAGGCGGGGGTTGGCGGCGAAGCACTCGTCGGGGCCGACGCCGAGCCGCTCGGCGACACCCGGCCGGAAGCCTTCGATGAGCACGTGACTGCCGGCGACCAGCCGGAGGACGGCGGCGACCCCTTCCGGGCTCTTCAAGTCGACCGCCACCGACTTCTTTCCCCGACGCAGCACGTCGCGGATGTCGAGGGCGGCACCCGGGCGGACGACCTCGATCACTTCCGCCCCCAGGTCGGCGAGGACCATGCCGGCGTGGGGGACGGGGCCGATGCCGCCCAGCTCGATCACGCGCACACCGTTCAGCGGACCGGGCATGAGGCGACGATAGCGGGCGCCGTCTAGGCTCCAATGCCCCAGATGCACCATGTGAGAGGATCGACCGTGCTCGTCGTGTCGGTCGCCCTCGTGGCCGGTTCCGTCCTCGGGCTGCGGGCACTGCTGGTCACGGGCGAGCCGACGTTCTCCGAGGCCGGGGCAGTCGCGCTGGAGGACTTCGTCCCGGTGTCCCCCGGCGGAGAGCTCGTCGTCACCGGAGAGCGGGAGGGGACCTTCTCTCTGAAGGGGCCGGTCAGCGGCCCGACGTCGTTCGGGCTGGGAGGAGACGACGGGCGGATGTTCTTCGAGGGCCAGGGCGCCAGCTTGGTGATCCGGCAGTTCGCGTTCGACGGCCTCGAGTTCTTCCCCGACGATGGTGAATGCACGATCACGCCGGGCCCGGCGAATGCCGATGCCGGCGTCGTCGCCGTGGCAATCGACTGCCCCAACGTGCGCGACATCCGGGACAAGGCGACGATCACCGTTGCCGGCGTGGCCGCTCTCCCCGCGGCCATGGTGATGACCGACGTTCCCCCGGTCGGAGGGGAAGTGAGGGTCGGCCGCTCCGTTTGGGAGATCGAAAGCGCCGTCTGGCTCGATCCCGACTCCGGCTTCCTGGAGTCCGGCTACTCCCTGGAGATGGAAGCCGGCGAGAACGCCCTGCACTTCTCGTACGCCGACGGCGTTCTCCGGCTCTCGGAAGTGGTCTGGGACGGAACCGCCACTCCGGTCAATGCCGATGACTGTGAGATCGTGCCGAAGGAGTCGATGGCGCTCAGCCCCGAAGTGACGCTCTTCGAGGTGGCGATGTCGTGCCCGGCCGTCTACGTGGCGGGGCGGGGCGACAACGAGATCTCGGGGTCGGTGGTGGTCGAGAGGATCAGCCCACCGCGCGACTGACGACCCGGCGTTGCTGCACGGCACGGGAATCGAATACTTCGCGCAAGCCGATGCCGACCAGATAGAAGGCGGCGGCCAGGAGCGTGATCCCCAGTGTGCCGGTGCCCAACACCCACCAGGGGATGTCTCGCAGCCCGGCGAGCATCTCCTGCCAGGTCAGACCCTCGTAGACGAGGTAACCGAATCCGATGCCTCCCCCGACCGCACTGCGGAAGTTGAGGAATGCCTCGGCGACGATTGCGCCGGTGACGCCGATCATCGCTTGCACGGCGGCGTGGGGCATCAAATGCGGCAGCAGATGCCTGGACATGGTCCAGTAACCGCCGGCCCCGACGAGACGAGCCGCCTCGACGAACGGTTTGGCCATCACGACCAATCCGGCGGCCCTCACGGCGGCGGTGGCCGGTCCCAGCCCGTACACCAACCCGAAGACGGCGCCGACCTGCACGGCCCCGAACGTCTCGTCGGGACGGCCGACGCCGACGATCCACACGGCGAGGAGGGCGGGCAGGAGGACCATGGCATCGCTCATGTGGGTGACGACGGCGTCGACCCACCTGCGGTGATACGCGGCGAGCGAGCCCAGGACGAGGGACACGGCACCGCTGGCGAGCGCGGCCGCCACGGCGACCGCGACACTGGATCGGGCTGCCAGCGTGAACATCGAGGTCACGTCCCGCCCGAGCGAGTCCGTTCCCAGCCAGTGCGTCGCCGAAGGCGCCGAAGGGTGGACGATCATGTGGTCGTATCCGATCACCGGGTCGTAGAGACGTTCCTGGCCCTTCCAGACGGTCGCCCACAGCAAGGGGTTGGCGGCGATCACCAGGCCGAAGAACAGCAGTATCGCCGCACCCATCGCGATCTTCGGGTTGCTGCGGACCTGCCTCCACCGTCGAGTGGAGGGCGGACGACTGCTCATACGGCCGCCCTCCGTTGCCGAGGGTCGAGATGGGCGATGGTGAGGTCGGTGGCGAGCCGAAGACCGATGCCGAGGAGCCCGAGCACGACCAGGACCCCCATCATCACGGGTATGTCCTGGACCTCCACGGCGTCGAAGAACACGCTGGAGAGGCCATCCACTTCGAGTTCGAACTCGACGATGACCATCCCCGCCAAGAGGGTGGGCAAGGCGAGAAACGACGCCGCCAGAGTGGGGATGAGGGCGTTTCGGGCGACGTGGACGTCCCTCACCTCCCGCTCGGTGAGGCCCTTCGCCCGAGCGGACAGGACGTAGTACTCGTCACTCTCGTCCTCGATCCCGACCCGCATCATGAACAGCACCTGACCGAAAGACAGCAGGACGACGCCGAGCAGCACGAGCACCGGGCTGCCGGACCCGATCGACGTCGTGTAGTCGACCCGATACAGGAGGTCGATCGCCTCGGCACCGACGCCGGCTGCGAACAGCGCCCCCACCGCGGCTGCCAGGTTGGCCGGGAAGGCGGCGAATGCCAGCCAGCGCAGCCGGTGGCGGTGAGCGTACGCCCGCACCAGGAGTCCGGCGACGACGGCTGCCAAGAGGGACAGGGCCACGAGGCCGAGCACCTCGCTCGGCTCGAACGGGGAATCGCGCCAGATGACGAGGGAGTCGGTGGGGAGGCCCAGGAACCTCCGGAGCGACACCATCGGCTGGCGGAGGTAACGAACGAGCAGGAAGACGAGGAACGGCGGGAACACCGTCGCCGAAACGACGCCCAGGACCGACACGACCGACCCCAAGGCGGTACCCCTCCTCCAGGCCGCCACCCGGCCCAACAGCTCGCCCACCACGTAGGCGATCACCGCTCCGACGGCGAACACGAGGATCGTGACCGGGGCGGCGTCGGCGATCATCTCCGACACCGGCGGGCCGGAGAAGGACTGCCCGAGGTCACCGGTGAGCAGGCCGCCCATGTACTCGGCGTATCTCTCGGGTAGCGGCCGGTCCAGCCCGAAGCGGGCAGCCGCGTCGGCCTGTCCGCCTCCGAGTGCGAACTGGCTCGAGAAGTCGATCGGCACCCACCACTGCACGAAGAAGAACACCGCCGTCAGATAGATGGCGAGCGTGATTACCGCCCACGCCAAACGGCGGGCGAGGAATGCCACCACCCACGGGACGCGCCGTCCCTGGATGTCGGATGTCGGCCTCCGGCGCAGGTCAGGAGGCGATCTCATCCGCCCGGTAACAAGCGACGGCGTGGTTGTCGCCCTTGTCCTCGAGCGGGGGGTGAGGGTTGGTGCGGCACACCTCGGCAGCGAACGGGCACCGCTCGATGAACCGGCACTCCGGAGCCGGGTTGATCGCCTTGGAGATGCCGCCTTTGATCTCGACCGGGGTGCGCCGGTACGTCGGGTCCGGCACCGGCACCGCCGACAGCAGCGCCCGGGTGTACGGGTGGCGGGGACGGGCGAGCACCTCTTCGGTGGGGCCGATCTCGACGATCTTGCCGAGGTACATGACGGCGATCCGGTCGCACATGTAGCGGGCGACCGCCAGGTCGTGGGTGATGTACAGGTAGGAGACCCCCAGCTCGCGGGCGAGCTTGGTCATGAGCTCCATGATCGAGATGCGGATGCTCACGTCGAGCATCGAGGTGGGCTCGTCGGCCACCACGAACCTGGGGTTCATGACCAGGGCCCGGGCGATCGCCACCCGCTGACGCTGTCCGCCGGACAGCTCGTGGGGATAGCGGAAGAGGAAGTTCTCCGGCGGGGTCAGGCCGACCATCCGCAGCAGCTCGAGCACCCGCTCCTCGCGCTCTTGGACGGTTCCCACGTGCTGGACGGCGAGAGGCTCGGAGACCGTGTCGAAGATCGTCCTGCGGGGGTTCATCGACTCGTACGGGTCCTGGAAGATCATCTGGACCCGCGAGCGGAACTCCTTCACCTCGGAGCGGCCGATGTGGGCGACGTCCTTTTCGTACTCGCCGTCGCGGAAGACGATCGTGCCGTCGGTGGGCTCCATCAGCTTCACCAGCATCCGGCCGGTGGTGGACTTCCCGCAACCGGACTCGCCGACGAGGCCCAGGCTCTCCCCCGGGGCGATCTCGAAGCTGATCCCGTCGACGGCGTGGACGAACTCGGTCGGCCGGCGGAACAGCCCCCGCGAGATCGGGAAGTGCTTCTTGAGGTCGCGGATCTCGAGCAGCGGCTTGGTGCGGACGGGCGAGACGGTCATCGCAGCAGGGCCTCCTCGAGATCGGGTACCTGTTCCCAGTGCCAGCAAGCCACCCGGTGTCCCCCGCCGATGTCGGCGAGCGGCGGCTCCTCGATGGCGCAGCGCTCGGTGGCGAACGGGCACCGCGGGTGGAAGCGGCAACCTGTCGGCGGGGCGAGCAAGTCCGGTGGCTCACCCTCGAGCGGCGCCAACTGCCGGCGCGGCCCCGTGATCGACGGCGTCGACTTCAAGAGCAGGTAGGCGTAGGGGTGCTTGGGCCGGGCGAACACCTCGGTGGTCGGCCCGTACTCGACGAGCTTCCCGGCGTACATCACACCCAGGGAGTCGGTGACCTCGGCGATGACGGCGATGTCGTGGGAGATGTAGATGATCGACATCCCCAGCTCGGTCTGGATCCTCTTCAACTCCTTGAGGATCTGGTCCTGGACGATCACGTCCAGTGCCGTGGTCGGCTCGTCGGCGATGATCAGCTGGGGGCTGCAGGCGAGCGCCATGGCGATGACGGCCCGCTGGCGCATGCCCCCCGAGAACTCGTGGGGGTAGCGGTCGAGCATCTCCCCCGGCAGGCCCACGGCGGCGAAGAGCCGCTCCATGTGCTCCCGCTGCTGCTCGTAGGTCATCTGGCCCCGGAAGTGGGTGTCGAGCACCTCGCGGATCTGATCGCCCACCCGGTACACGGGGTTCCAGGAGTTCATCGCCCCCTGGAACACCATGGCGATGTCCTTCCAGCGGCGGGTCCGCATCTCCTCGTCGGTGAGTTGCAAAAGGTCCTCGCCGTCGAGCCGGATCTGGCCCGACACGTACTCGGCGTTGTTGGGCAACAGCCGCATCAACGACAGCGCCACGGAGGTCTTGCCGCATCCCGACTCCCCCACCAGGCCGACCGCTTCTCCCTGGTGGACCGTGAAGGTGACGTCCTCGACGGCGGAGACTTCACCTGCCTTGATCTTGTAGTGCATGACCAGCCGGTCGACTTCGAGCAGCGGCTTGGTGGGGTCGACCTGGCGTGTTTCGAGATTCTCTACGGAGATCGTCATGAGGCTCCTCGGGCTAGCGGGCACGTAGCCTCGGGTTGATCACCTCGTCCATGCCTCGGCCGACGATGAAGAAGGCGAAGGCGAGGAAGGTGACCGCGAGGCCGGCGGGGAACAGCAACCACCAGTATTGAGTGCCGCTCAGCAGGTATCCGTTGGCCTGGGCCGTGTTGATCATCACGCCCCAGGTCATCGGAACATTGAGGAGACCGAAGAACGAGAGCGTCGCCTCGATGGCGATCGCCTCGGTGACGCCGAACATCATGTAGAGGAAGGACAGGGGCAGCACGTTGGGCACGATGTGGCGGAAGATCACGTGCCAGTCTCCCCCTCCGGCGACCTTGGCGGCGTCGATGTAGGCCTTCACCTTGATCGACAGCGCCTGCGATTTGAGCACGATGGCCACGCCGCCGAAGCCGTTCAGGATGCCGATCAACACGCCCAGCATCACCATGTTGATGTCGAAGGCGGCGCTCATCACGATCAGCAGCGGCAACAGCGGCATGAGGAGGATGAGGTCGGCGAAGCGCATCAGCCCGCCGTCGATCCAGCCGCCGAAGTAGGCCGCCACCGAGCCGACGGTGGTGGCGATGATCACGGTCGTGAGAGCCGCCACCGCCCCCAGGAAGAACGCCGCCCGGGTGCTGTAGAGCAGCTGGGAGAGGATGTCGCGTCCTTGCGGGTCGGTGCCGAGGTAGTGGGGGTTCTCCCCCGTCCAAGTGGGCGGTGCCGGCTGGGCGGGGATGCGCACGGTGTCGCCGACTTTGATCGTCGGGTTCAGCTTGATCCGAGCCTCCGACACCTCGATCTGGGTCGTGGGGTCGGTGACCTCTTCGACGACCTCGTACTCGGTGAGCACCGCGTCGTAGCCGGTGACCGGGTCGTAGACCTTCGGGTCCCACACGGTGGACATGAGGATCGGGTGGATGATCGCCATCAAGGCGAAGATCCCGATGAGGACGAGCCCGAACATCCCCATCTTGTTCTCCCGGAACAGCGCCCAGTTGCGGGCGAACGACCGCCGGAAGAGGCGGAGCCGCACCCGCCACATCGGGGTCCTGACGAGCTCGGCGGCGGCGGCGGAGTCGGAAGGCTCGATCCCTACCGGCTGTGGCTCTTCTTGCTGTACCTGGGTGGGTTCGCCAAGGGTCATCTGTTGTGCCTCACGTTATCCGGATCCGGGGGTCGAGCACGGTGTAGAGCACGTCGGCGACCAGGTGGCCGACGAGCGCCAGCACGCCGGTGACGGCGAGGATGCCGGCGGCGAGGGGGATGTCGGAGACCATCACCGCCTGCAGGAGCAGCTGGCCCGTGCCCGGCCAGCTGAACACGGACTCGGTGACGATGCCGCCGCCGATCACGAACGCCAGCGACAGCACCAGCGACGTGGTGACGGGAAGCATGGCGTTGCGGGCGGCATGCCGGTCGCGGATCACCCGGTCGGGCAGGCCCTTGGCGCGGGCAGTCAGGATGTAGTCCTCCCCCAACGTCTCGAGCATGGCGCTGCGGGTGAGGAGCATCGTCGCCCCGAAGGTCACCAGCCCCAAGGTGACCACCGGCAGCACCGTGTGGTGGGCGATGTCCGCCACGTATGTCCGGGCGGGATGGAGGTACCAGAACAGGATCAGGCCTCCGACCGTGACCAGGACGAGGGCCTGGCGGAGGCGTGCCTCCATCGTCACGGTGGTGGCGAAGCGTTTGATCAGCACCCGCCCCACCACGTAGACCACGGTGACGAGCAGGGTGGAGAGGATCATCTGCTCGAACAGGTCGTTGGCGTCGTAGGGCGACCCCTGCCAGAGCCGGGCGTCGATGAACCGGCTGATGGGGAACCACCCCAGGTAGAAGCCGAACACCCACATCATCACGATGGCGAACCAGGGGTAGAAGACGGTCTGCAGGAACACGCCGCCCAGGATGAAGGCCTGCTCGGAGCGGCCGCCCCGGCCCCACGCGATCAGCTTGCCGCTCTTGAAGCCGAGCCAGAAGGCGAAGACGGTGGCGGTGAGGAACAAGACGATGGTCCGCGGCAGGTGCTGCCAGATGACGGTGGAGACGTCGGCGGGGTAACGGCTGAAGCTGACGCCCATCTCGCCGCGGAAGAAATTGGTGATGTAGGTGATGTACTGGATGTGGAGAGGCTGGTCGAGCCCGAGACGCTGCCGCAGCTCGAAGCGCACCTCCCTCGGGATGTCGGGATTGCCCACCAGCGTGTCGGAGATGTCCCCCGGCATCGCCTGGAGCAGCAGCCAGACGATGGACAGAAACACCACGAACAGAAGCGCCATCTGCACCAGGCGGCGGGCGAGGAATCTGATCAAGGCGCTGGTCCCCTCTCGAAAAGCGGTGTGAGGGCGGCCGCTGGGCAGCCGCCCTCACACTCGGTCGTCGTGATCAGCGAGCGGTCACGAACTCCTGCATGCCGCTGCCGAACTGGAGCCCGGACAGGGTCTCGGTGAAGGGGAACTGGACCCTGTTGTTGTAGAACTCCAGGATGCCGGTGTCGAAGAGAGGCACGTGCGGCTTGTCGCGGGCGATGATGCGCTCCATCTCCCACAGAGCCTCGTACGCCTCTTCCACCGTGCTGGCGGAGGCGAAGGCCGCCGCCGCGGCATCGAATTCCTCGTTGCTGTACTGCGTGTTGTTGTCGCTGGCGTCCGTCCCGAAGAACGACTGGTGGAACGTCGGGAAGGTCGGGTTACCCAGCGAGTAACCGAGGATGAACATGTCGAACGGCGAGGTGTACTCGTTGTTCTCATCCACGGCGAACACGTCGGCAACGATCTTGTTGAAGTCGGTCGGCACCGACACGACCGGGATGCCCATCTCCTGGGCCACGCCGGCGATGTAGCTGCCGAAGGTGGCGCGGAGCGGGTCGTAACCGGCGGTCGGGTGGATCAACTCCAGGGTCTCGATCGGGTTGCCGTCGGGGTCGATCAGACCCTCACCGGGCTGGAAGCTGAGGCCCTCACCCGGCTCGTCCGACAGGTTGCCGTCGCTGTCGACCCATCCGGGCTCGGTCTCCCAGCTGTAGCCGGCTTCCACCAGGATCCGCTTCGCCTCGGCGCGGCGGGCGTCGTCGTCGAGACCGGCGCCCTGCTCCTCGGCGATCTGGGCGGCCACCTCTTCGTTGTACCAAGCGGTGTTGCCCTCCGGCAGGATCACGTACAGCGGGAAGGCCACGCCCTGGAGGAGCTGCTCGGTGACGAACTCCTTGTTGATGAGGATCGAGAACGCGTCACGGAACGCGGGATCGCTCATCGGAGCCCGGGCGTGGTTGAAGGCGAGGAACCGGTAGCCGTTGGTCGGGTTGACCACGGCCGTCAGGTCCGGGTTCGACTCGACCTGCTCACGGAAGCCCTGCTGCATGCCCAACGGGTTCAGCAGGAGGTCGACCTCACCGTTGGCGAGAGCCAGAACGGCCTGGTCCTGACCGCCGTAGAGCGGGAACTGGAAGTTCTGGGCGAACGGGCCGACGGTGTAGGTCACGTCACCCGAGGTCATCTCCTCGCCCTTGGCGAAGTAGTTCGGGTTGGCGCTGCTGGCCGCGAAGCTGCCTTCCTGGCGGTCGGCGAAGACGGTGGGACCGGCCGCCGGCGCCTCGGCGCCCGAAGCGGCGAGCAGCGTCTCACGCGGGTTCTCCGTGCCCCGGGCCTCTTCCACGATCGGGCCCCAATAGTGCTCGGGCATGATCGGCATCAGCGGGACGCTGTTGCCCAAGCCCCACACGGCGAGGCCCGGCTCGGCGTTGAAGGTGACACGGACGGTGTAGTCGTCGACGGCCTCGACGCTCGTGACGATGTCGGTGTCCGTGTAGTCCTCCCAGTTGCCGATCAGCTCGAACTCCACCGCGGTGTTCCAGGTGAACGCCACGTCGTGAGCGGTGATCGGCTCGCCGTCGGACCAGGTGGCGTCGTCACGCAGGGTGAACTCGCCGACCCACACGTCGCCCTCCTGGGTGACGGGGGGCAGCTCGCCCACTGCCAGCTCGGGTACGACCTCCAGGCCCGGCAGGGCGATCTGGTACGCCGAAGCGGTGGTGGGGTCGAGGAAGTACGAGTTCCACACCGTGTTGCCGGCGGTGTCCAGCATGTTCCAGGCGTTGTCGGTGGTCACGTCCTGGAAGATGCCCAGCGTGTAGGTGTCGAACTCGCCCCCGGCACCGCCGGTGTCGCCGGTCGTGTCCTCGGGAGTCGTGTCCTCACCGGTGTCGGGCGGTGTCGTCTCCTCTGTGGTCTCCCCCGTCGTGTCTCCGGTGGTGTCCGCGGTCGTGTCCGCGGTTCCGCCGCCTGTGCAGGCGGCGGCCACCATCGCGAGTACGGCGAGAAGAGCGAAGAGGCGCACAAAAGACGCCCTCGTTCTAGTTGCTCTCATCGGATCTTCCCTCTTGCTTGGGTGCACACGAGACGCAGGGGTGCTGCGTCATGCGGGCGAGCATATACCTCGGGGAATGGGGGTCGCAACTACTCGCCGGAGTGGTCGCGATCCGCAAGAGGTGTCGACCCCGAGCCCGCATCGTCGGTCACGTCCTCGGCCTCGGCGATGACCTGATGGCGGTCGATAGTGGTCGAGATCACCGCCTGGATGATGGCGGCGACCGGCAGGGCGAGGACCACCCCGGTGGCACCCATCAGCGTCCCCCCGACGATGATCGCGCCGACCGAGACGGCCGGGTGGATCGCCATGGTCTTCGACGTGACTTTGGGGGCGATGACGAGGTTCTCGAGTTGCTGGTACGCGACCAGCCCCACCAGGACCCACACCGCCTTCCAGAAGTCGTCGGCCAGGGCGACGAGCACGGGGAGGGCCGCACCCACGTAGGTGCCGACTACGGGGAGGAACTGGCTGAGGACCCCGACCCAGATCCCCATCGCCAGGGCGTAGTCGACGCCGATCACCAGCAGGAGGCCGATCGTGAACGCGCCGGCCACGAACGCCAGGATCACCCGCGAATAGACGTACCCGCCGGTCTTGTCGACGGCGATCTCCCAGATCCGCAGCGCTTCCCGCTGGCGGTCGGCGGGGAGGAACGACAGGACGGTGCGCCGCAGCTTGGGGCCTTCCGCCACCATGTAGAAGGTGAACAGGGCGATGGTGAAGGCCTGGAAGATCACGCCCACCACCGTCGACCCGATGCCGAGGATCCCACCGGCGACTCCCGAGCCCACTTGCTGGAGGAGGTCCCCCAGCCCCGAGAATTCGCGCTCGGCTTCGGGGTCGAGGAGGCTGATGTCCAGCCACCGGTCCAGTTGGTCCTCGATGGCGGCGATGTACTCGGGGACCGAGGAGATCAGATCCGCCGCCTGGGCCACGACAGCCGGGACCACCGATGCCAACAGACCCAGGATGAGCAGGGTCGTCACCAGGAGCACCGCCCCGGTGGCAAGCCCTCTCCGCCAGCCTCTTCGGTCGAGGAACTGGACGGCCGGCTCCAAGGCCACGGCGATGAACAGCGACACGAAGATCATGTAGAGGAGGCCGCGCAGCTGGAACAGCAGCCACAAGGTGGCGGCGACACCCACGAGGGTGATCGCCACCGTCAAAGACGCCCGCCGAAGCGAACCGGAGTCCATCTCGCCACGGGGTCGGTCGGCCATCCGCTCAGCGTAGAGCGGGGGCCGGCGGTGCCGTTGTCATCTCGACGGCCGGGCGGGATACGCTCTGTGACGCGAACGGACAGGAGGGTGATGGACCAGCCGATCGTATGGCGACCCGACGAGGAGAGGGCGTCGCGTACCCACACGGCCCGTTTCATGGCGCGCCACGGCATCGCCACCTACGACGAGCTCTACGCCCGCTCGATCGACGACCCCGAGTGGTTCTGGGACGCGGTGGTCGACTATCTCGGCATCCCGTTCACCCAGCCCTACCGCCAGGTGATGGACCTGTCCCGGGGAGCGCCGTGGGCAAGGTGGTTCGTCGGCGGCCAGGTGAACCTGTCGGCGGCGTGCGTCGACCGCTGGGTGGAGAGCCAGGGAGACCTCCCGGCGGTGATCGGCGAACGCGAGGACGGCGAGTCGGTGGCCTGGACGTTCTCGGAGCTGAGGGAGGTGGTGAGCCGGCTGGCGGGCGGCTTGGCCCGGCTCGGGGTTCAGCCCGGTGATGCCGTCGGCGTGTTCCTTCCCATGTCGCCCGAGGCGATCGCCGCCTTCCTGGCGACGGCGCGGGTCGGAGCGGTGTTCATCCCCATCTTCTCCGGCTACGCCGCGGAGGCCGTCGCCAACCGCCTACTCGACCCGCGGCCGCGGGTGCTGATCTGCGCCGACGGCTTCTTCCGCCGGGGAAGGCTCGTGGAGATGAAGGAGGTGGCCGACGCCGCCGTGGACATCGCCGGCGGCGGCATCGACCACGTTGTCGTGGTGCGCTACGCCGGGCGCGACGACACGCCCTGGACCGAAGGAAGGGACGTCGCCTGGGCCGACGTGCTGCGTTCCGAGCCTGCAGACGCCCTCCCGGTCGACTCCGAGCACCCGGTGATGATCGCCTACACCTCGGGCACCACCGGCCGGCCCAAAGGCTCGGTGCACGTCCACGGCGGATTCACCGTGAAGATCGCCCAGGAGGGGGCGTTCCTCACCGACGTCCATCCCGGCGACCGGCTCATGTGGGCAACCGACATGGGTTGGATCATGGGCCCCTGGATGACGGTGGCCGCCCTGGCCAACGGGGCGACGGCCGTCACCTACGACGGCGCTCCCGACCATCCCGGCCCGGACCGGCTGTGGGAGGTGGCAGAGAAGCACCGCCTCACCCATCTCGGCCTCTCCCCCACCCTGATCCGCGCCCTCCAGCCCCACGGCGCCGACCAGGCTCGCCGCCACGACCTCTCCTCCCTGCGGGCGTTCGGCTCCACCGGCGAGCCATTGAATCCCGACCCCTGGTGGTGGCTGTTCCGAGAGGTCGGCGGGGAGCAGGTCCCGATCGTCAACATCTCCGGCGGGACCGAGATCGCCGCTGTCATCCTGGGGGTGAACCTCCTCCAGGGCCTCAAGCCGTCGTCGCTCGGCGGCCCTTCGCTCGGCATGGCCGCCGACGTCGTCGACTCCCAGGGCCGCTCGGTGCGGGGCGAGGTCGGCGAGCTGGTGCTGCGGGCGCCGTGGCCGGGCATGACACGGGGGTTCTGGAAGGAGCCGGAGCGGTACCTCGCCACCTATTGGGAGAGATTCGAGGGCGTCTGGGTCCACGGCGACTGGGCATCGATCGACGAGGACGGGTTCTGGTTCCTCCACGGCCGCTCCGACGACACGCTCAACATCGCCGGCAAGCGGGTGGGCCCGGCCGAGATCGAGTCCGCCGTCGTCGCCCTCGACGAGGTGGTCATGGCGGCGGCGATCGGCGTGCCCGACCCGGTCAAGGGCGAGGCGGTCGTCGTCTACGCCGTGCCCTCCCCCGACGCCGTCGACGACCCCACTCTGGCTGACCGGGTCTCCGAGGAGATCGTGCGGGTGCTCGGCAAGGCGTTCCGCCCGGCGGCGGTGCATCTGGTGCGAGACCTCCCTCGCACGCGGTCGGCGAAGATCATGCGCCGCGTGGTGCGCGCCCTCGCCCTCGGCGAGGACCCGGGCGACCTGTCCAGCCTGGAGAACCCGGAATCTCTCTCCGGGATCGGCCGGCTGTGAACCCGCTTCCTCTCCACCTGTTGCCGGATTCGGCCACCGTCGACGACGCCGGCCGCCTCTGGGTGGGCGGCTGCGACGTGATGGAGCTGGCCGAGGAGTTCGGGACGCCGCTGTTCATCTACGACACCGACCACATCCGGGCCCGCTGCCGGGAGGCGGTCGCCGCGTTCGGTGACACCGCCGTGTACGCCGCCAAGGCCTTCCTGTGCCGGGCGATCGCCGCCCTGGTCCACGAAGAGGGCATGAGGGTGGATGTGTCGACGCTGGGAGAGATGGCGATCGCCCTGGCGGCGGGCGTCCCGCCCGAGCGTCTCGTCGTCCACGGCAACAACAAGTCCGAGGCCGAGCTGCGGGCGGCGCTCGACGCCGGGGTGGGGATGCTGGTCGTCGACTCCTTCGACGAGATCGACCGGCTGGAGGCGCTGGTCGACGCCGGCTATCCGCCGCCCCGGGTGATGGTGCGGATCACGCCGGGCGTGGAGGCCCACACCCACGAGTTCATCCGCACCGGCCACGACGACACGAAGTTCGGGTTCACCGTGTCCACCGGCGCCGCCGACGAGGCAGTGGAGCGCCTGGCCGCCTCACCCGCCTTCGATCTCGCCGGGATCCACGCCCACATCGGCTCCCAGGTGTTCCGGGCGGAGTCGTTCGCCGAGGCGGCCGAGGTCATCGCCTCCTTCGCCGTCCGCCACGGACTGCCCGAGCTGTCCGTGGGAGGCGGTCTCGGGGTCCCTTACGTCACCGGCGAGGAGGCGCCGGCCATCGCCGAGTGGGCGGCGACCATCCGGGCCGGGGCCGACGCAGCCGGGTTCGACGGCCGCATCTGGGCGGAGCCGGGCAGGGCGATCGTCGCCCAGTCGGCGATCACCGTCTACCGGGTGGGCACCATCAAGGAGATCCCCGGGGTGCGGACGTACGTCGCCGTCGACGGCGGGATGAGCGACAACCCCCGGCCGGTCCTGTACGGGTCCGGCTACGAAGCTTTCCTGCCCCGGGCCGTGACCGCCCCCCGCCCCCGGGTGGTGCGGGTGGTCGGCAAGCACTGCGAGTCGGGCGACGTCCTGGTCCGCGACGCCTTCGTTCCCGAGGACCTCCGCGTCGGCGACCTGTTGGCCACTCCGGTCACCGGGGCGTACGGCCACTCGATGGGCTCCAACTACAACAAGGTGCTCCGTCCCCCCGTCGTGTTCGTGTCGGGGGGCGAGGCGCGCCTCGTGGTGCGCCGGGAGACGATCGAGGACCTGCTGGCGACCGACCTCGGCTAGCGCTCGATCGGGACCCGCACGGCGTTGCCGTACTCGGTCCAGGAGCCGTCGTAGTTGCGCACCCGCTCGAAGCCCAGGAGGTGGGTGAGCACGAACCAGGTGTGCGACGACCGCTCCCCGATCCGGCAGTAGGCGATGACGTCGTCGTCGGGCCGCAGGCCCGCCTCCTCCAGGTAGATCTTTTCCAGTTCCTCGCGGGGCTTGAAGGTCCCGTCGTCGTTGGCGGCCTTCTTCCAGGGGACGTTGGCCGCTCCGGGGATGTGGCCGCCGCGCAGGGCCCCTTCGTTGGGGTAGTCGGGCATGTGGGTCCGCTCCCCCCGGTACTCCTCGGGCGAACGGACGTCGATGAGCGGCCGGCGCTGCTTCGAGTGCTCGAGGGCGTCCTGCAGGAAGGCACGGATCTTGGCGTCGTCGCGGGTCGGCACCGGGTAATCGGTCGGCGGGCGGTCCGGCTTGTCGGTCGTGAGCGGCCGCCCCTCTTCGATCCACTTTTGGCGTCCCCCGTCGAGCAGGCGCACGTCCTCGTGGCCGAAGAGGGTGAACACCCACAGGGCGTACGCCGCCCACCAGTTGAAGTTGTCCCCGTAGAACACGACGGTGTGGTCGGGGGCGATGCCCTTCTCGGACATGAGACGGGCGAAGTCCTCGGCGTCGAGGTAGTCCCGCACCAACGGGTCGTTCAGGTCCTGGTGCCAGTCGATCTTGATGGCGCCGGGGATGTGGCCGGTGTCGTAGAGGAGCACGTCCTCGTTCGACTCGACGATCGCCACCGACGGGTCGTCGAGGTGCTCGGCGAGCCACTCGGTGGAGACGAGGCGCTCGGGGTGGGCGTACTGGCTGAACCGGGGGTTCTCGTCGCGTGGTGCGGGCATGGGTCCTCCAACCTTTTCACTATTGCGATAGTGGTATTACGAACGTTAGCGGCGCTTTCGGAATCTCGCCGCCGCCGACGACAATGGAACCGACATGGCCCTGCCTCCCCGACTCCAAACCATCGTCGACGTGTTCCGCAGCTCCCCGAAGGAGTTCCGCCTCGAGGCGCTGCTCGACTACTCGCGTCGGCTTCCGCCGCTTCCCGCCCGCTACGTCGACGACCCATCCCTCCTCGAGGAGGTGCCGGAGTGCCAGACACCGTTCTTCCTCGCCACCGAGGTGGACGATGAGGGCCGCGTCCACATGTTCTTCTCGGCTCCGCCCGAATCGCCCACGGTCCGGGGCTTCGCCGGGATCCTGCTCGACGGCCTGGAAGGGCTGACCGTCGAGGAGGTCCTGTCGGTGCCCGACGACTTCTACTACGGCATGGGCCTGGAGGAGGTCGTCACCCCGCTGCGGCTGCGGGGCATGGCCGCCATCCTCGGGCGCCTCAAGCGCCAGCTGTCGGCCCGCCCCTGACCCCTCACTTGGGGGCCATGCGGATCCCGCCGTCCATGCGGATGGTCTCACCGTTCATGTAGTCGTGGGTGAGGAGGAAGCACGCCAGCTCGGCGTACTCCTCGGGCCGCCCCAGGCGCTTGGGGAACAGCACCTGCTGGCCGAGCGACGCCCTCGCCGCCTCGGGCAGCCCGGCCAAGAGCGGCGTGTCGATGATCCCCGGCGCGATCGTGTTGACCCTGATGCCCACCGCCGCCAGGTCCCGGGCGACGGGCAGGGTCATGCCCACGACCCCGCCTTTCGACGACGAGTAGGCGGCCTGGCCGATCTGGCCGTCGAAGGCGGCCACCGAGGCAGTGTTCACGATGGCGCCGCGGCTGCCGTGCTCGTCGACCGGGTCGGTTGCGGCCATGGCGGCGGCGGCGAGCCGGATGGCGTTGAAGGTGCCGACCAGGTTGACCTCGATCACCCGGCGGTACGCATCGAGATCGTGGGGGTTCCCTTCCCGGTCGATGGTGCGGGCGGGCGGGCCGATGCCGGCGCAGTTGACGAGGGCCCGAAGCGGCCCTCTCTCGACCGCCCGCGCCACCGCCTCCTGCAGCTGGCCGGTGTCGGTGACGTCGGCGTGGGCGAACTCGCCGCCGATCTCGGCGGCCAGCTCCGCTCCCGGCCCGTCCTGCAGGTCGGCGATCACCACCTGCGCCCCAGCCGCCGCCAGGCGGCGGGCGGTGGCGGCACCCAGGCCCGACGCCCCGCCGGTGACGATGGCAGACACTCCGTTCAGGTCCACGGTTCCTCCTCGCTCCGGTGGCGGCACCCTATCAAACGACAAACGACCGACGCCGCCAGGCATCGTGCTGATATGGGTGCGGCATGATCGGCGTGTTCGATTCCGGAGTCGGCGGGCTGGGCGTGCTCCGGCACGTGCGGTCCCAACTGCCCACCGCCGACCTCGTGTACGTGGCGGACCACGCCGCCGCCCCCTATGGGACGCGGTCTTTGGCCGAGGTCGAGGAGAGGGCCGAGTTGTGCGCCTCGTGGCTGGCGGCCCAGGGCTGCCGGGTGGTCACGATCGCCTGCAACACCGCTTCGGCAGCCGCCCTGCACGCTCTTCGCCGTCGCATGCCCGACGTGGACTTCGTGGGAATGGAACCGGCGGTGAAGCCGGCCGCCGAGGTGACCGGCACCGGCCGGGTGGGGGTGGTGGCGACTGCGGCCACCTTCCAGGGGGAGCTGTTCGCCTCGGTGGTGGCCCGCTTCGCCTCCGGCGTGGAGGTGCTCACCGCCGCCTGCCCCACCTGGGTGGAGCTCGTCGAGGAAGGCCGCACCCGCGGGCCCGAAGTCGCCTCCGAGGTGAGACGCTGCCTCAAACCGCTCCTCGACGCCGGCATCGACACGCTGGTGTTGGCCTGCACGCACTACCCGGCGCTCCTCGAGGCCATCGAAGCGGTCGTGGGCCCGAACGTCCGCATCATCGACCCCGCCCCGGCCGTCGCTTCCCAGACCGCCCGGCTCGCCCGCCGCCGCGGCGTGGACACCGGGCGGGGACGGACCGAGCTGGTCTCCACGAGCGACCGGGACCGCCTGCTGGCCGCGGCCGAGCGGATGGGAATCGTGGCCCCGGCGAGGGTCCTAGCCTTGGGCTGACATGGACGCCCCCGACGCCGCCCTACGCAAGGCGATCCTCGCCGACGACCCCGGAAGCCTCCTGACGCTCCCCGAGCTGGCGGAGCATTCCGGGCTGTCCCTCCCGTTGCTCGAGGCGTTGACCCGGGAGGGCCTCCTCATCCCCCGCACCGACGACCCCGAGCCCAGGTACCACCCCGACGACGCCGAGGCGGTGCGAGCCGGCCTGGATCTCGTCGAAGCCGGCCTGCCCCTGGGCGAGCTGCTCGACCTGGCCCGGAAGGCGGACCAGGCGATGCGGCCGGTTGCCGAGGCCGCCGTCGACGCCTTCGTCCGTTTCGTCCGCGACCCCGTGGAGGGCTCCTCGCCCAGCGGCGAGGAGGCGGCGGCGAAGCTGGTGGCCGCCCTGGAGGTCATGTTGCCGGCGGTTCGCCGACTCGTCGGCCAGCACTTCTCCCGGCTGCTGCTCGAAGACGCCCGCCGCCGCCTTTCCGAAGATCGCAAGTGAGGTTCACGACCCGGCCGATCGAGCCGCTCGCCGACCTGCTGGGCCGTGATCCCGACCACGTGTGGATGTCCGCCCAGGTCAGCCTGTGGGGGTGGGGGGAGGCGGCACGCCTCCTCCCGGGAACCGGGCCCCATCGGATGCAGGCACTCGACGACGCCTTCGACCGCCTCGTGGCCGAATCCGAGGTCGACGACCCGCTCGGCCTGCCCGGAACGGGACCCGTCGTGTTCGCCTCGGTGACCTTCTCGGCCCGTTCGACGGGGAGCGTCGGTGTGGTGCCGGAGGTGCTCGTCGGCCGACGGGGCGACACGTGGTGGGTCACCATCTCCGACGGCGCCGGTTTGCCAGGCCCTGCGCCCGAGCCCGAGGCCGAGGACAAGGCCCGCTACGCCGGGTCGTCGCTTCCCGACGTGCTGTGGCTGGAGAGGGTGGCGCAGGCGATCGAGATGATCCGCGGCGGCGAGCTGGACAAGGTCGTGTTGGCCCGCGACTACGCGGTGTGGTCGCGGGCCCGGTTCCATCCGCCCCGGGTGCTGGGCCGGCTCATCTCACGGTTCCCGGGCTGCCATGTGTTCCGCGTCGCCGACCTGGTCGGGGCCAGCCCAGAGTTGCTGGTCCGCCGGACGGCGGAGCGGATGGACTCCCTGGTCCTCGCCGGGTCGGCGCCGTCGTTCGTCGACGAGGACCAGGCCACGAGCGCCGCCCGTACGCTGATGGACTCCGACAAGGACCGCTGGGAGCACGAGCTGGCCGTCCGGTCGGTGCGGGACCCGCTGGTGGGCATCGGCGCCGAAGTCGACGTCCGCGACACTCCCGAGATCCTCCGCCTCGCCAACGTGCAGCATCTGGCCACGGCGGTGACCGCCACCGTGCCGGCCGGCTGGGACGCTCTCCACCTCGCCGAGCTCCTCCACCCCACCGCGGCAGTGGGCGGGACGCCCACCGATGCGGCGGTTCGGGTGATCGAGGAGCTGGAGGGGATGGACCGGGGACGCTACGCCGGCCCGGTGGGATGGATGGACGGGAGGGGCGACGGCGAGTTCGCCATCGCCCTGCGCTGTGCCGAACTGTCCGGCGCCCGGGCGCGGTTGTTCGCCGGGGCGGGGATCGTGGCGGGCTCGCTGCCTGAGGCGGAGCTCGACGAGACCCGGCTCAAGCTGGGGGCGATGATGGGGGCGCTGGGGGCGGAATAGACGCCACCTTCTCGGCGGCGAGCCGGTTGAGGCGGACGTGCTCGGCGAGGTTCTCCTCCCGGTCCGTCTCCACGATCGCCATGACACTCTCCTTCGCCTCCCACGCCTGTCGCACCGCCTCCTCGAGGGCCGCCCGATCCGTCACCTTCTGCCACGCCACGCCGTGGAACTCGGCGAGGGAGGAGAGGTCGCGGTGGTGGGGAGTGCCGAACAGCCGCTCGAAGTGCGGCTCCTCCACGTGCTCGTGTTGGGGGAGGAAGGAAAAGATCCCCCCGCCGCCGTTGTCGACGACCACGAACGCGCACGGCGGCGGGTACTCGGTGAGGAAGCCGTTCGAGTCGTGGAGCATCGACAGGTCGCCGGCGAGGGCCAGGGTGCGGGGAAACGCCCGGGCGGCCCCGAGTGCGGTGGAGACGAACCCGTCGATCCCCGACGCCCCGCGGTTGGCCACGAGGGGAGGAACCGAGAACCCGAACGCCTCCACGTCGCGGATCGGCATCGAGGAGGCGACGACCATCAGGTCGGCGCCGAGGGCGCCCGCCGCCCACGCCACGCTCGGCTCGGTGAGCGGGCCCTCGGCCAATGCCTCGGTCAAAAGCTCCACCACCGCGGCATCGGCCCGATGCCACCAGTCCCGCCATTCGGTCGCCTCCCGTGCCTCCACGGTCGACAGGAGGGCCCCGGCCACGGCCCGCGGGGAGGCGCCGACGAACAACGACGCCGTCCTCGCCGGGTCCGACCAGGATTCTGCCACCACCACCTGGGGGATCGGACGGCTGACGAGCTCCAGGATCCGCCGGGACGGCCCGGGATCGGCGAAGCGGAGGATCATGTCGGGCTCGGCGTGCGCCACCAGGTGGTGGCCGGCGACCACCACCCCGTCCGTGCTGCGCAGACCCGAGGCGGCGGTGGCGACGACCGGCCATCCGAGACGCTCGCCGAGGGCCACGATCTCGGCCGCCCCGCCCACCGCTCCGGCGACGATGACGCCCCTCTCCGCCCGGGCCAGCTCGGCGGCCACCCGCTCCACCGCGGTCGGGTCGGCGACGGCGCTGCCGCCGATGTCGCTCCAGGGGGCGCCGCCGGGGCGGCCCGGGTGGTCGTAGGGGTAGGGGTCGGCGCTGGTCCGGCCGTCGTGGGAGGCGGTCACCGTCGGTTCCCGGAAGGCGACGTTGAGGTGGACCGGCCCCGGCCGGCCGTTGAAGCCACGGGCGATGCCCAGCACCTGGGCGACCGTCGACCGCCACCAGCGGGGAGCGTCGGGATGCTCCTCGCCCGGGCCCAGCTCGACAGCAGTGCGGACGAACCTGCCGAAGATGTCGCGCTGGTCGATCGCCTGGTTGGCTCCCACTCCCCTCTCCTCGGGCGGCCGGTCGGCGGAGACCACCACCAGGGGGACGCCGGAGCTGTCGGCCTCCACGACGGCGGGGACGAGGTTGGCCACGGCGGTGCCGGAGGTGGTGATGACCGCCGCCGGACGACCGGTCGCCTTGGCCCACCCCAGCGCCTGGAAGGCGGCGGACCTCTCGTCGATCACCACGTGAAGGCCGATCCCGGGGTGCTGGGCGGCGGCGAGGACCAGTGCGGTGGAGCGCGACCCCGGCGACGCCAGCACCAGGCCCACCCCTCCCCTGGCCAGCTCGTCGACCACCACCGAGGCGAGCGCGGTGGACGGATTGGGGTAGGTCATGTCAGGACCTCTCCCGCAGATCGCAGGCGCTCGATGAGGCCGGCGGCCGTCGCGACGTCGGGACGCAGCCGCTCCAGCGCCGCGGGGTCGGGAACCGGTCGGCGGACTTCCACGTAGCCGTCGCAGGGCTCGAGCGGGTCGGCGACCACGTCGGAGGCGAGGAGGCTCACGGTGCCGAGCCCGCAGGCATAGGGCAGGTCGGGCAAGGCGGCCGCCACCGCCACTCCGGCCGCCATCCCCACCGACGTCTCCAGCGCCGACGACACCACGACGGGGAGCCCGCATCGCTGCGCAACTTCCAGTGCCCGCCTCGGGCCGCCGAGCGGCTGGACTTTCAACACCACCACGTCGGCGGCCTCCTGCTCGGCGACGACGAGAGGGTCGGGCAGCCGGCGGATCAGCTCGTCGGCGGCGAGCGGCACGTCCACTTCCCGCCGCAGCCGGCGCATCTCCTCGATCGTCGCCACCGGCTGCTCGACGTACTCGAGCCCGTAAACGGCCATGTGCCGGATGCGCTCTTCCGCCGTGGGCACGTCCCAGGCGGCGTTGGCGTCGACCCTGAGCTTCCCGTCGGGGCCGAGGGCCTCCCGCACCGCCTCGAGGCGGGCGAGGTCGTCGGCTTCGGTCTGGCCGGGCTCGGCCACCTTGACCTTGGCGGTCCGTGCCTTCGAAGCCCGCACCAGCCGGCGAGCGGTGTCGGGATCGACGGCGGGAACGGTCACGTTGACGGCGATGCGGTCCCGCTTCGGCTCGGGGAGGCCGACGCAAGCCGCTTCCAGGGCGGCGGCGAGCCATCGGGCGGCGACCTCCGCCGGGTACTCGGGGAACGGCGAGAACTCGCCCCAGCCGGCCGGGCCTTCGATGAGGACGGCGTCGCGGTGGTCCACCTGTCGGAACCGGTGCCGCATGGGGATGCGGACCGGGTGCAGCCCGAGGGCGTCGAGGTCGAAGATCACGACGAGCCTTGCTCCTGGCGCAGGTACTCCACCACCCGCCCGATCTGGGCCTCGGAGAGGGTCTGGCGGAACGAGGGCATGCGACCCCGGCCGTCGCGGATCGTGACGATCAGGTAGTCGTCGGACTGCTCGGCGGCGTTGCTCCCCGGCCCGAGCGCCGGGCCGATGCCGCCGCCCAGCTCCGCGCCGTGGCAGCGGGAGCACAACCGCATGTAGATCTCCTCGCCGGAGGCCGACTCGTCGGGCCCGCTGCAGGCGACGAGGGCCACCACGGCGACGACGAGCAGCGAGAAGGTCGGGCGCATCCCGGTCATGCTACGGCGCCCCGGCGGAGCTCCGTGCGGGGCTCAGCCCTGGTCCCTGCTCGCCCTCCATTCGGCGGCCAGCCGCACGTCCTGGGAGCGTCTCCGGTCCATGACCAGCACCCCTTCGGGTGTCTCGACGACGACGACGTCGTCGAGGCCGATGACGGCGACGGGGCGGCTCTCGGCCCGGATGTAGGACCGCTGGACGTCGACGGCGAGGACCTCTCCCGAGGTGACGGTGCCCCCTTCGGGAGCGAGCGCCTCCCACACCGAATTCCAGGAGCCGACGTCGGTCCATCCGGCGTCGAGTGGCACGACGACGGCGCGGTCGGTGCGCTCCATCACGGCGTGGTCGATGGAGATCGCCGGGGAGTCTCCGAACTCCTCTCCCAGCTCCACCACGGTGCCCGCGGCGTCGGTCGGCAGGGCGGCGGCCACCGCTTCGACCACTGCCGGCTCGTGGCGGCGCAGCTCCTCGAGAATGACGTCGGCGCGGAACACGAACATCCCGGAGTTCCACAGATACCCGGCCGCCACGTAGCGGGCCGCAGTATCGGCGTCGGGTTTCTCGACGAAGCGCTCGACGCGGTGAGCCGGGCCCTCGGTGCCGGCAGGTTCGATATAGCCGTAGCCGGTGTCGGGACGGGTGGGCACGACGCCGAACGTCACCAGCGAGCCCCCGGCGGCGACTTCGACCGCCACCGACATCGCCTCCCGGAACGCCTCTTCGTCGGGGATCAGGTGGTCGGCGGGGAGCACCATCATCACCGTGTCGGGATCGAGGGCGAGAGCGGCGGCCGCCACCGCCGGGGCGGTGTTGCGGCCCATCGGCTCCACGACGACCTTCGATGGGGGCGAGCCCGCCTCCTCCAGCTGGGCCACGACCTCAGCGACGTGCGCCCGGTTGCACACCACGAGGGGAGGCGCCGATTCCCCTCCAGCCACCCGGCGGACGGTCGCCTGGATGAGAGTCTCGTCTCCCACGAGGGAGTGGAACTGCTTGGGTCGGGTGGCCGACGACAGTGGCCACAGCCGCGTGCCGCTGCCGCCGGACAGGATGACGGGGGTTGCCGTTGCCATCGACTTCACATCGAGCGACGGTACAGGTCCCGCAACTCTAGGTACGTCCTGACCCCGGAGCGCTGGCGCTCGATCTCTTCTTCGGTGAGCTCCCGGAGCGGCCGCGCCGGCACCCCCACCGCCAGCGTCCACGGCGGGATCTCCTTTCCTTCCGGGAGGACGGACCCGGCGGCCAGCCAGGAGCCCTCTCCCATCACGGCCCCGTTGAGGACGAGGGCGCCGATCCCCACGAGGCAGCCGTCGCCGATGACGGCGCCGTGGACGACGGCGGAGTGGCCGACGGTAGTGCGGTCACCGATGATCGCCGGGAAGCCGGCGTCGCAGTGGACGACGACGTTGTCCTGGATGTTGGTCTCCGAGCCGACCACCACCCGATCGTCTTCGGCTCGCAGCACGGCACCGAACAGGACCACCGCCCCCTCGCCGATCGTGACGTCGCCCAGGACGGTGGCGTTGGAAGCGACGAAGGCAGACGGGTGGATCTGTGGCTGGGGAAGGTCAGGCCTCACGTTGTTCTGCGACACCTATGGAAACGTAGCCGCAGTCGAGACACACCCGGCGCACGATCCCGACGGTGGTCGTGCTCTCGACGAAGCTGTGCTCGTGGGCCGTCTTGGTCCCCTTGCCGAACAGGGCCCTGATGGCTGCTCGCAGCCCCGCCTCGGAGCGGTCCGCTCGTTGGGGCTCCGGCTCCTGGGTCGGCAGAGGCTGGGGACGGGGAGGCGGGGGAAGGGGAGGCGGAAGATGCGGCACCGGCACCTCCTCCACCTTCGGCTGGATCCACGGGACAGGGGCCTCCTCTTCGGAGGCCGACTCACCGACGGCATGGGCGGCTCCGTGGGAGGCCCGGTGCCGCGGTGGGTCGTCGGGGACTTCGACCGCCCGCTCCACCGCGACGTCGGCCTGGCGGTCGAGGGCGGTGGCACGTTCCACCTTCGCCCAGAAACCCGACTTCGGCGTCTCTGCCGTGGTGGGCCCACCGGCCGATTCCTCCGGCTGGCCGGCCGGGAGCTCGAGGGTGCGGGCGGCGAGCTCGTGGCGAGCCTCCTGCAGCGCCCGTCGCACTTCGTCGAGCCGCGAGGGCCTGGCCTCCCTGCGGGCGGCGGCGAGGGCCCTCCGGCGGCGAACGGGGTTCATGGCGTGGAACCGGGCCCAGCCTTCGGCCATCTTCTGGACCGCCCCGTAGGCGAAGTTGACCTGGTCGTCGGCCAGGAACACGACCTTCTCCCCCGCCAGGTCGATCTCGAACTCGTTGGCGACCAGCCGCTCGGCGACGACGTCGGCCAGGCACCAGCTGCCGAGGGGCTCGTCGCCGGAGAAGAAGTGGACGTGGGTCTCGTCGACCTCGACCGACGCGTCGAGCTCGTCCTCTACGTCCCCGAAGCGTATTCGGCCGTAGAACCGCACCGGACCCCTTTCATCGGCGTGTGGGCACACGTCCTGGCGGAACGATCCCACCAATCATCGGACGGGTCAAGGCCCCACCTAACCCACTCTTGGCTCGGCTGGGCCGTTCGGATCACGTGTAGGCGTCGATCGGCGGGCACGAGCAGAAGAGATTGCGGTCCCCACCGGCGGCGTCGATGCGGCTGACCGGCGGCCAGTACTTGTCGGCCTTCAGCTCTGGGAGGGGGAACGCCGCCACCTCGGCCGGATAGGGATGGTCCCAGTCGCCGATCACGTCGGCGGCGGGGTGCGGGGCGTTCTTCAGGGGATTGTCGTCGCGGGGCCACTCCCCTGTCGCCACCTTCTCGATCTCCTGGCGGATCTGGATCATCGCCCGGCAGAACCGCTCTATCTCCTCGAAGGACTCCGACTCGGTGGGTTCGATCATCAGCGTGCCGGCGACGGGGAAAGCTACGGTCGGAGCGTGGAACCCGTAGTCGGCGAGCCGCTTGGCGACGTCCTCGACGGTGACCCCGCTGCGACGGGTCAGCTCCCGCAGGTCGACGATGCACTCGTGGGCGACGCGCCCGGAGACTCCCGTGTACAGCACCGGGAAGTGCTCGTCGAGGCGGGCGGCGATGTAGTTGGCGGCGAGGATGGCCGCTTCGGTCGCCTCCCGCAGCCCGGCAGCTCCCATCATGCGGATGTACATCCACGGGATGGGGAGGATCCCGGCCGATCCCCACGGTGAGGCGGCGATCGGCCCGATCCCCGTCTCCGGGCCGGCGGCTGGCACCAGCGGGTGGTTGGGCAGGAACGGGGCGAGATGGGCCTTGGCCCCCACCGGGCCGACCCCGGGGCCCCCTCCGCCGTGGGGGATGGTGAACGTCTTGTGCAGGTTGAGGTGGCCGATGTCGGCACCGAAGTCGCCGGGGCGGGCGAGCCCGACGAGGGCGTTGAGGTTGGCGCCGTCGACGTAGACCTGGCCGCCGCGGGAGTGGACGATCTCGCACAGCTTCTCGATGCCGGGCTCGAAAACGCCGTGCGTGGACGGGTAGGTGACCATCGCCGCCGCCAGCCGGTCGCGGTGGGCTTCCGCCTTCTGCTCCAGGTCGACGAGGTCGACGTTGCCGTGCTCGTCGGTGGCGACGACGACCACCTCCATGCCGGCCATCGCCGCCGAGGCGGCGTTGGTGCCGTGGGCGGATTGGGGGATCAGGCAGACGACCCGCTGGGGCTCTCCCCGGCTGCGGTGGTAGGCGCGGATGGCGAGCAGGCCAGCGAGCTCGCCCTGGGATCCGGCGTTCGGCTGCAGGGAGACGGCGTCGTAGCCGGTGATTTCCGCCAGCCAACGGCACAGGTCGTCGATCAGCTCCATGTAGCCGGCCGCCTGGTCGAGCGGGGCGAACGGGTGGAGGTCGGCGAACTCGGGCCACGTCATCGGGATCATCTCCGCGGTGGCGTTGAGTTTCATCGTGCACGACCCGAGCGGGATCATCGTCCGGTCGAGAGCCAGGTCGCGGTCCGACAGCCGCCGCAGGTAGCGGAGCATCTCGTGCTCGGAGCGGTACGAGTTGAAGACCGGGTGCTGCAAGAACGGCGTCGACCTGCGCAGCTCCTCGGGGATCCCCTCCTTCGGCGTGTCGGCGAGCCCGGCGCCCCCGAACGCCTCGACCAGCGCCGCCACCACGCCTTCGTCGACGGTCTCGTCCACCGAGACACCGACGTGGCCGTCGTCGACGCGGCGCAGGTTGATTCCCCGCTCGAGGGCGGCGGCGATCACCGCGTCGGCGTCGGCGCGGACGGTGAGGGTGTCGAAGAACCGGTCGTTCACCACCTCGACGCCGTCGATAGCGTCGAGGGATGCCGCCAGCCTCCCGGTGAGGCGGTGAACGCGCTCTGCGATCTCGGTGAGCCCTTCCGGGCCGTGCCACACGGCGTAGAGGCCGGCGACCACGGCGAGGAGCACCTGGGCGGTGCACACGTTCGACGTGGCTCGCTCCCGCCGAATGTGCTGTTCCCGGGTCTGGAGGGCGAGGCGGTAGCCGATCCGCCCGGCGCTGTCCTTGGACACACCGACGAGGCGGCCGGGGAGGGCCCGTACGTGCTCTTCGCGCACGGCGATGAAGCCGGCGTGGGGGCCGCCGAATCCCATGGGGACGCCGAAGCGCTGGGCGGAGCCCACGGCGATGTCGGCGCCGAGCGTCCCGACCGGCTCGAGCAGCACCGAGGCCAACAGGTCGGTGGCGGCCACCACCATCCCCCCGGCGGCGTGGACGCGCTCGGCGACCGAGGCGAGGTCGGCGAGCCCGCCCCTCGAGCCCGGGTACTGGACGAGGACCCCGACGACGCCGTCGAATGCCTCCACGGAGGAGACGTCGACCACGTCGGTTTCGACTCCCACCGCCTCGGCCCGGGCCTCCACCACGGCGATGGTCTGCGGGTGGCAGTCGGCGTCGATGAGGAAGCGCCCGTCGCGGCGGACGACGCGGCGCACCATCGCCATCCCCTCGGCGGCCGCGGTCGCCTCGTCGAGCAGGGAGGCGTTGGCGATCTCGAGGCCGGTGAGGTCGGCGACCATGGTCTGGAAGTTGATGAGGGCCTCCAGGCGTCCCTGGGAGATCTCGGCCTGGTATGGCGTGTAGGCGGTGTACCAGGCGGGCGACTCCAGCACGTTGCGGAGGATCACAGGCGGGGTGATGGTCCCGTAGTAGCCGAGCCCGATGAGGGATCGCACCCGCCTGTTCTTGGCGGCGATGCGCCGCATCTCGGCCAGGGCCTCCTGCTCGGTCAGGGGCTCGGGCAGGTCCAGCTCCCGGCGGTCGAGGATGTTGGCGGGGATCGCCTGTTCGATGAGCTCGTCGATCGAGGCGACGCCGAGGCGCTCGAGCATCCCGGAGATCGCCTCTTCGGAGAGACCGATGTGGCGGCGGCTGAACTGGTACGTCGACATGATCGCTCCCGGTGACGCTGTCCGCGCTGTCGGTACCCTCCAGCGGCGCCTCCTTCGGACGGTCCTGGTGCCTGAGAGTTTCCGCCTTCTGCGGCGTTGCCCCTTCGGCGTCCCCTGCCGGGAACTCTCCCGTCTGAGATCAACGGCCTGGGGCCCATCATATCCGCGCTCGCCCCCGGAAAATCGGGAATGAGGCGGACCGGCCGGTGGTTAGCCTGCCTGCCGTGCTCTGCGAGGTAATCACATGGTGAGCGGATCCCGTGCTCACCGCCTGCTGTCCACCAGCCACGGCACCAATCGCGAGGCGTTCACACCCCGGGACTGGGCGATGTTCCTGTCGCTGGTCCTCATCTGGGGAGCGTCGTTCCTGTTCATGGCGATCGGCCTCGACCACTTCACCCCGGGCCTGGTCACACTGCTGCGGGTGGCGTTCGGGGCGGCCACCCTGGCTGTCGTGCCCCACGCCCGCCGCTCCTCGATCGAGCGGTCGGACTGGCCCCGGGTCGTGGCGCTGGCGGTGTTGTGGATCGCCCTTCCCCAGATCTTCTTTCCCATCGCCCAGCAGTGGATCAGCTCGGCGGCGGCGGGGATGCTCAACGGCGCCATGCCGATCTTCACCGCCGCGGTCTCGACCGCCCTGCTGCGCGAACTGCCCGGGAGGCGACAGGCGCTGGGGCTGTTGGTCGGGTTCGCCGGGATCGCCGCCATCTCGCTGCCGTCGGCGGAGGGAGGCGGCACGGCGCTGGTGGGCGTGATCCTCGTGCTGGCGGCGACGATCTGCTACGCCTTCTCCACCAACATCGTCGCCCCGTTGCAGCAGAAGTACGGGTCGGTTCCCGTCATCGCCCGGGTCCAGTGGGTGGCCACCCTGGTGGTCCTGCCCTATGGCCTGGCGGGGGTGGGAGGGTCGGAGTTCGCCGTGTCTTCCCTGCTGGCGACCCTGGCGGTCGGTGTGGCGGGCACGGGTATCGCTTTCGTCCTGATGAGCAGCCTCACGGGGAGCGTGGGCGCCACCCGGGCGTCGTTCATCACCTATTGCATCCCGGTCGTGGCCCTGATCCTCGGAGCCGTCTTCCGCGGCGACGAGGTGCATCCGGTCGCCGTCGTCGGCATCGCGCTGGTGACGGCGGGGGCGCTGTTGGCGTCGCGCCGGGAGGGCTAGGTCAGGCGGCCTCGGCCGCGGCCCGGCGCAGCGCCCGGTACACCAGCTCCCGGTCGCCGAGGCGCCGCCTCAGTTCCCGCTCCAGCCCGGCGATCGGATACAGGTTCTCCGGTGCCCGCGGGTCCTTGTGGGGAGCGGAGGCGAAACGGGGCAAGGTGGCCGTCACCTGGTCGGCGATGCGCACCGCCGTGGCGATGTCCATGTCGCCGCTGATCTCGCAGCGGACCAGGCCTTCCGCCGGGCCGGATCCGGTCGCCAGGCGCACGTACCAGGAGTACCGGGACCACGACGTGGTGGTGACGAACAACGGGGTGCGCCTCCCCACCCCCAGCCCGTATTTGACGTCCCACAGCTCGCTGGGCAGATACTCGACGTGCTCCCGTTTCACATAGCCCACCAGCTGTCCGACCTCCCCTTCGGCGTGGCGATGGTGCGACAGGGGGCCGTCGGCGATCACCAGCGTCGCTCCCTCCTGGTCGGCGGCGACGGCGCCCTCCAGCTCCCCCATTCGTTGTTGGATCCCCAGCCACAGCTCTTCGGGGGTCTGGCCGCTGGTGGCCTTGACGGAGTAGACACCGCATGTGGTGACGATGTCGGTGGCAGCGGCGGAGGTGAACAAGCCTCGCTCGACTCTCGTCGCCACGATCTCGGCGGTGCCGTTGGAGCGGACCGCGCCGGCAGCGTAGGTGGCGGCGAGGCCGAGAACGGGCCGGCCCTGGGGTTGTTCGATCCACAGGTTGGCGTCGACCCGCCGCACGCCGTCGATGAACAGGACGTCGTCGACCGGCTCGACGTCGGGCACCAGCCCGCGCCACTCCCCCGGCGGCACCTCGACTCCCACTTCCACCCGGCCGGTGGTCTCGTCGAGCTCGGCGGGGGTGCCGTATTCGGGGGCCCACTGGGCCACTGCAAATCTCATACCGCCACCTTCTCGACCGTGCTGCCGCCAGGCCCGGATCTGACCTCGAAGCGGACCGGCATCTGCTCGGCCAGGTCCTTCACGTGGGTGACGACTCCCACCATGCGGCCCCGCGAAGCGAGCTCGGAGACCACGGCCGCGACCGTCTCCAGCGTCTCGGCATCGAGGCTGCCGAACCCCTCGTCGAGGAAGATGGCGTCGAGGCGTGCTCCCCCCTTCTCGGACAGGTTGGAGAGGTGCTCGCCCAGTGACAGCGCCAGCGCCAGCGAGACGAGGAAGGTCTCCCCGCCGGAGAGGCTCCTGACGGGGCGCCGTTCGTCTGCGTTGCGGTGGTCGACGACTTCGATACGGCGGTCGTCGAGCGCCAGCGAGTAGGCCCCGCCGGTGAGGTCGTCGATCAGCTCGTTGGCGCCGTCGATCAACGCCGCCAGCGCCTCGGACAGCACCCACGCCTCGAAGCGGTTGGCGTTCAGGTGCTTGGCGAGCTCGGAGGCGACGGCCTCTTCTTCCCGGCGCCGGGCGATGGTCTGCTCCAGGTTCCGGCGCTGTTCGAGCTTCTCTTCGACCGAGGCGAGCTCGGCCTTGGCGGTGGCCAGCGCCGCGGCCAGGCGAGCGGAAGCGGATCCTGCCCCGCCGACTCCGGCGTCGGCGAGCATCCGCTCGAGCTCGTCCCGCTGTTTATCCACCGCCTCGGCGGCGTCTTCCGCGGCTGCCTTCGCCTCGAGGAGCTGCTCGGCGACCTCTCTGCGTTTCGCCTCCGCCCACGTCACGAGGCCCTCCCACGCCGCGGCCAGGTCGTGGCGGGGCGCCGGAGGCGGCTCGAGCACGGCCAGCCGGTCGCGGAGGGAGGCGAATCGCTCCCATGCCTCCTTCTCCTGTTCCTCCAGCTCCTGGCGGGACCTCCGGAGCTCGTCGACCGCAGCCTGCCGGTCCGCCGCCGCGGCCTTCGCCGCCTCGAGCCGCTCATCGGCCGCCCGGCGGGCCGCCAGGAGTTGGGGCAGCTCCTCCGGCGAGGGAAGGCCGGCCAGGTCGGCCCGGAGATCCTCGATGGCCTCGACGGTGGCGGCGCGGGTGGCTCTGGCCTCGGCCAGGGCGGCTTCGGCTTCCTGGAGCCGGTCGCGCGCCGCGCTCACCTGCTCCTCGGCGGCTTCGACGGCCCGGCGCGTCTCGTCCAGTCCGGCCGGGGGCTCGCCGGGGTCCTCGGGGAGGGGCTGCTCGCACACCGGGCATGGATCGCCGGCGCACAGCCCGGCGACTAGGGCGTGGGCGGCGTGGCGGCTGCGGGCCTGTTCGTGTTCGGCGACGGCCCGGTCCCGGGCGGCGACCGCTCCATCGACGGCCGCCCTGGCGTCCGCCACCTGTCTTTCCAGCGCTTCGAGGTCGATCGAATGGACCTTGGCGGCAGCCGCCTGCAGCCTCTCGTGTCCTTGGGCGGCGGCGCTGAGCGTGTCGGCCGACGGAAGGCCAGCAGCCTCGGTCTGGGCGGCGTCGAGCTCCTCCCTGGCTTGGGCCAGTCGCTCGTCGGCGAGGCGGATCCTCTCGTCGAGGTCGGCGACCGACTCGGCCAGCTCGGCGATGCCCGCAGGGATGGACACGCCTTCCAGGAGCCGGGCTCGTTCCTCCAGGGCGGCTGCTTCCTGTCGGCGGGCGACGACGACCGCCTGCGACTCGTCGATGGCCGCTTCGGAGGAGGCGACCGTCTCGACCATGCGCTCGAGGTCTTCGACCCGGTGACGGGCTGCCTCCACCGCGGTCTCGGTGACGTCGCCGAGCCCTTCGAGCAAGGCTCGGGCCGACTCCATGGCGGCCTTGGCTGCCTTGGCCCGCTCGCCGGCCAGACCCCGGACCACGTCGAGCACCCCCATGTCGAGCAGGGCCTTGATGAGGTCCTGTTGGCGGGCCGGCGGGTCGTGCAGGAAGGCGGCGAACTGGCCCTGGGGCAGGACGACCGACCGGGTGAAGTGGTCGATCTCGAGCCCGACCAGCCGCTCGACGGCGGCCGTCGTCTCGTCGGGCCCCGAGGCGAGCACCTGGCCGTCTCCGGTCTCGAGCCTCACCTCGGCCTGGACGGCACCGCCCTGCTTGTTGAGCCGCACGACGCGGACGACGGTGTAGCGGCGGCCCTCCACTTCGAAGTCGAGCTGGACTTTGGCCTCCGCCCTCCCGAGCGACACCACCGGCCTGACCGCCGCCTTGCCGTAGCGGGGAACGCACCCGTAGAGAGCGAAGGTCATGGCGTCTATGACCGAGCTCTTGCCGGCACCGGTCGGTCCCGTGAGGGCGAACAGCTCCAGGTCCGAGAAGTCGACCGTCGTGCGCTCCCGGAACGGGGCGAATCCCTCCATCACCAGGCGCTCAGGCCTCATGGGCTTCTCCCAGCAGCTCGGTGAACAGGGCGACCACCCGCTCGTCGTGGGCGTCGCGCTCGCGCAGGTACTCCTCGAACAGCTCGGTGTGGTTCCGCCCGCTCCTCGACCGGTGCCGGGCCGGGCTCTGGCGGCGGGACGGGTCGAGCACCACGTCGACGGCCTGGGGCACCACCTGGCGCACGGCGTCGGCGAGGCCGGCACGGGCGGGCTCGTCGAGGATCACCCGCACGTAGTCCCGGGGATCGATCTCGGCGGCGGCGGCCTCCACCTGCTCCAGGGTCCCCCGGAGGACGTGGAGCCTGCGCCCCGAGCCGAGGCGCCGGAACTCCACCTTGGCGGGGGCCCCGGGCTCGGCATCGACCAGCAGCACACCCTTGTGGTCGTCGACCTCCCCGAAGTCCAGCTGCATCGGGGACCCCGAATACCACACCGGGGCGGCGGCGGGCATCCGCTGGTGGCGATGGAGATGGCCGAGGGCGACGTAGGTGAGGGCGGTGGGGAAGCTCTGGGCGGGCACCGAGTAATCGAAGACGGTGTGAGCGGCCCTCTCCCCTCCCCCCAGCTCGCCGCCGTGGACCATCAGGTGGGAGACGACGATGTTCACCTCGTCGCCCGACAGCCCGGCGCAGAACGCTTCGATGATGGCGGCCATGCGGTCGGCGTACTTGCCGCCCTGCTCGGCGGCGCTCTGTGACATCAGGTCGGAGGCCGTGACGATGCCCCGCTGGGAGAGGAACGGGATCATGGCCACCCGCACCCCTTCGATCGGGCGCACCACGCCGCCTTCGTCGGGACGGGAGAGGACCGCGCCGACGATCACCCGCCCCAGCTCGAGCAGCGGCGCCACCGCCTCGAGCCGCCGGGGATGGTCGTGGTTGCCCGCCACGATGACGACCGGGGCGACCTCCGCCAGCTGCAGGAGGGTGCGGTAGACGAGCCTCTCGGCGGCGGGAGGCGGGCTGGAGGTGTCGAAGAGGTCGCCGGCGACCAGCACCAGGTCGACGCCCTCGGCGGCCGCGGTCCGGGCGATCTCGGCCAGGACTTCTTCCTGTTCGCCGTGGCGGCTGCGGCCCCGGATGGAGCGCCCGACGTGCCAGTCGGCGGTGTGGAGGATCTTCACGACCCCGAGGGTAGGTGAAGGGTGTGACAGGTTCGGTGGTTTCAGGCCCGGAACGCCTCCTCGCCGCCCACCAGGGCTCTCACCACCGACAGGGAATCGTCGAGGACGACGACGTCGGCGACGGTTCCGGGGGCGAGGGTGCCCAGCTCGGGACGGCCGACCAGCTCGGCGGGGATGCGGGTGGCGCAGGCCACGGCCCTCTCGAACGGGGCGCCGCCTCGGTCGATGAGGTTGCGGACCGCGGCGTCCATGGTCAGCACACTCCCGGCGATGGTCCCGTCTTCGAGTCTCACCTCCGGGCCGGAGACGAACAGGCGCTGGCCCCCGATGGTGTGCTCGCCGTCGTGGAGGCCGGCGGGGGCGACGGCATCGGTGACGAGAGCCACCCGCTCGAGAGCGGCGTTCACGACGACCTTCACCGTGTCGAAGTCGAGATGGACACCGTCGGCGATGACGCCCAAGACCACGTCGCGGCGGGCCAGGGCGGCGAACGTGATCCCCGGGTCCCGGTGATGCACCGGGCGCTGGGCGTTGAACAGATGGGTCACGGCGCGGGCTCCGGCGTTGAAGGCGGCGTGGGCGGTGGCGGCGTCGGCGTCGGAATGGCCGATGGCGACGACGATCCCGCGGGCGACCAGGCGGGGTATCAGCTCTAGGGCCCCGGGTAGCTCGGGGGCCAGGGTGGCGTAGGTGAGCGGCCCGGCTGCGGCGAGCCGGTCGTACAGACCGGGATCGACGGGGCGGAGATGGTCGGGGTCGTGAGCGCCTCTCCGGCGCGGCGACAGGAACGGCCCTTCGACGTGGACGCCCAGCAGGCGGGCGGGCAGGCCCGCCTTCGCCGCCTCCCCGAGGCGCTCCATCGCCCTGAGATACACCTCCTCGGGGAGGGAGATCAGGGTGGGCTGGAAGGTTGTGGTTCCGTGGGCGACCAGGGCCTCCGCCGCCGCCCGGATGCCGTCGGGATCGGCTTCGCCGAAGTCGAACCCGGCGAATCCGTTCACCTGCAGGTCGACGAACCCGGGCACGGCCACTCCCGACCCCTGGCCGGCCGAGCCCACCGCGACGATGGTGTCTCCTTCGACTCCCACGTCGCCTCGGACGAGCTCCCCGCCGACGAGGGCCGCTCGGACTCCCAGGCGTCTCATCGATCCACCTCCGAGATCAGAACCGGGTCACCTTGGCGAGGCCCGGGGGTTGGTCGGGGTCGAGCCCTCGCTTCCGGGCGGTGGCGAGGGCTAGCTGCTGGGCCCGGACCGTCGCCGGGAACACCGCCAGGGGCTCGGGGAGGTCGCCCGGCAGCGGCACGTCGCCGCCGGCTCCCACCTGGACGATCCTGGCGGCACGTGCCTCCACCCGCCGCCGCACCTCCTCCAACTCCTCGTCGGTCGGGCCGCGGGCCCGCAAGAGCACCACCCGGGTGTGGGGCTGCACGGCGGCGATCGGCCCGTGCATCAGGTCGGCGGCCGAGATCCCCTCGGCGAACACCGCCGCCGATTCCTTCAGCTTCAGGGCCGCTTCCAACGCCACGGCCAGCATGTAGCCGCGGCCGACGACGAACGCCGATGGGGCGTCGACGAGCGCCTCGGCGGCGCCCGCCACCGGTTCGAAGTCGGCGAGCGCGGCTTCCACCGCCGCGGGGACGCGTTCGAGCGCGTCCCGGGGCCAGGGAGCCTTTCCCATGGCCTCCCCCAACAGCGCGAACGCCGCCAGCTGGGAAGTGAACGTCTTCGTGGCGGGCACGGCGACCTCCTCGCCCGCCCCCAGCGCCACGGTGACGTCGCTGAGCGCGGCGAGCGGGCTGGACGGATCGTTGGTGATCGCCACGGCAGATGCCCCCGCCCGCCGCAGACGCTCCATCGACTCGACGATCTCGGGAGTCTCGCCCGATTGGGAAGCGCCGATCGCCACCCAGCCGCGGTAGTCGGCGGCGACGCCGTAGAGCGTCACGAGGCTGGGAAACAGCATCGAGACGGGACGGAGCGTGGCGCTCTCGAGCACGTAGCGGCCGAACACCGCGGCGTTGTCCGACGAGCCCCGGGCGACGAGAACGATCCCTTGCACCGGGTCCGGGATGGAGCGGCGCACCCGGTCGACGATGTCGGTGTGCGAAGCGAGGAGACCTCTGAGGACGGCGGGCTGTTCGCCCATCTCGGCCTCCATGTTGCGGCCCAAGGCCTCAGAGTCCGGGGATCCGCCCACGGTATCTCTCCCTGAGTTCGACGTTTCGCTCCTCCCCGCCGGCGACGTTGGCGCTGGCCCACACCGGCAAGGACGTGCCCTTCTCCTCGGCGAGCCGTGCCACCGAGATGAGGATCAGGTTCCACAGGTAGGCGCCGCTGATACTGGACAGGGGCGCGATGTGGCCGGACGGGGTGGGCCAGAACGCGTCTCCGTAGGGGGTGGCCGTGTCCAAGACGTAGTGGGCCACCTGGTCGAGCTTCTTGTCGGCCCGAAGGGGCGCCCGCGCCATGTGCTGACGGGAGGACACGGCGACGACCGTCGCCCCGTCCTCGGCCAGTGCCTCGGCCAGCTCCACCGGCACCGGGTTCGTCCCCGAGTTGGAGAACACGAACGCGGTGTCGACTTCGGTGGCGGCCGCCTCGTCGGCGAGCAGGCGGCCCAGGCCCGGCACCCGTTCGAGCCGGGTGCTGGCCGCTCCGCCCGCCAGTGGGTCGAGGGCCGGATGGGTGATGGGCTTGACGCAGGCCAGCCCGCCGGCGCGGTAGAAGGTCTCGAGGACCATCGCCCGGGAGTGGCCGGTCCCGGCGGTGAGGATCAGTCCGCCGTCGACGATCGTCCGGTAGACGCGCTCGGCGACGGCGTCGATGGTGTCGCGGTTGCGCTCCTCGACCGCCCTCAGGTGCTCCCGGATCGCCTCACCCGCCTCAGACACCTTCTATCACCTCCTGCACGAGCTTGGTCGCTTCCGTGGCGTCGCTGGCGGCCCGCAGCCGGTCGGCGAGCCCTTCGGCGAGGCCGCCGGCCAGGGCCGCCAGCAGGTCGATGTGTTGCTCGGAGTCCGGCGACCCGAAGGCGATCACCACGTCGACGGGGTCGTTCTCGGGATGGCCGAACTCGACCGGGAAAGAGAGGACGGCTACGGACACACCGACGCCTACGACGCCGTCTTCGGGACGGGCATGAGGCAGGGCGATGCCGGGTGCCAGCACCACGTACGGCCCATGCCGTCGGACCATGTCGATGCAGGCGTCGACGTAGCGCGGCTCGACCACGCCGGCGGCGACCAGCGGGGTGCACGCCGCCCGGATGGCCTCCTGCCAGCCGGGGACGTCGACTCCCACACGGACGTGCAGGTGAGGGCTCACTCGAGCCAGCCCTGCTCTCGCAGCGGTCCTTCGAGCTCTCGTTTCAGTGCCTCCGCGTCCACGAAGTTCGAGACGGCGAGGACGACGGGCGCGGCGCCGGCGAACTCGCTCGTGTGCATCCCCTGCCCGAGGATCACGTCCGGGCGGAGGCTCTTGGCGGAGGAGACGTCGGTCGCCTCCACCCGGGCGGGGACGCCCAGCTCGGCGAATGCCTTCTCCGCCGTCATCCGCAGGATGAGGCTGGAGCCCATGCCCACGCCGCAGACGGTGACGACGTGGAGCGGTTCGCCGGCCCGGCCCTTCGTCATCGACCGGCCTCCGCCTCGGCGGGCGCCGGCTCGGCCTGGACTTCGAGCGGCTTCTCGAAGCCCTTCCGCTTGAGCACCCACAGCCAGACCGCGGCGACGACCATGAGGACGCCCGTCGCCGCCCACACCATGGCTGCCGGGTCACCGCCGGTGAAGATCGCCGACACGCCCATGATCAGCCAGGCGAGGATGTACCAGTCGGGGTCGGCCAGGGTCGCCAGCTCCGGCGCCGTGTCCGACAGCATGTTCCAGGTGAGCGCCTGTCCGATCGCCAGGAAGAGGCCGTTGACGGCGCCGCCCACGATGGCGCCCTTCCATCCGCCGAAGGCGTTGCCGAACACGCCGGCGCCGCCGCCGGGGAAGAAGAGCATGATCATCGGCGGCACGAGGACGAACCACCCGGCCGCGGCGAACACGCCCATCAGCACCAGGAACACCACCGTCGACGCCAAGAAGCCCAGCATCACGGCCGTCGGCGCGAACGGGAAGACGGTGGGGACGTCGAGGGCGGGCCGGGCGCCGGGAATCAGCTTCTCGCTGATGCCCTTGAAGGCGGGGACGATCTCGGCCAGGAACATGCGCACACCGAAGAGCAGGACGGCGATGCCGGCGGCGAAGCGGAGCGCCGACACGATGCCCCACACCCACGGGTTGATGTCGGGGTCGTAGGTGGCGGCCTGCTCCGCCAGGACCGCGGAATCGGCGAACGCCATCGCCACCAGGGTGATGATCCCGATGACGAGCGCCGTCGAAACGTTGACGTCCTTGAAGAACGACAGCTGGCGGGGCAGCTGCAGCTTCTCGGTGTCGTCCTGTTCCCTGTCACCGACGGCGGGCCCGACCTTGCCGGCGATGTAGCACGCCGCCGAGCTGGTGTGGCCGTAGCCCCAATCGTCGGAGCCGATGACCTTCCGCATCATCGGGGCGATGTACAGCGGCTGGAGCGTCAGGTAGGCGGCGACGACGAGGCCGCACACCAGGACCAGCGCCCACTGGTCGAGCACGCCGAACATCTGCACGTAGGCGGCGGTGACGATGACGCTGATCCAGAAGATCTGGTGACCGGTCAGGTACACGTAGCGCGTGTTGAACAGCCGGACCGCCAGCACGTGGACCAGGAACGCCACCGTGATGACCAATGCGATGGTGCCGCCGTGGGCTCCGAGGAAGTCGGCCATCGTGCTGGTCGCCGCCGGAGGCTCCAAGCCGAAGGCACTGGAGACGATCGTCTGGAACGCCACCAGGCCGCCGATGAACACGTCGGTGCCGATCAGCAGGATGTAGATCCCGATCACGGCCCGCAGCGTCCCGGCCACCACGTCCTCGACCGGCTTCTTCTGGAGCATCAGGCCGACGAGCGCGATGAGGCCGATGAGGATCGCCACCTCGTTGAAGAGGTTGTTGGCGAGGAACGCCAGGACATCGCGTAGGAAGTCCATGCCACCTCCCTGAGTTGCTCTCGGGCCCGGCACGGCGCCAGGACCTCACCGCTGAGTCTCCCAACCCCGAATGGGGAGAGCAAGGGTCTTTGGCCCTCAACCGGCCAGGTGGGGTCTCCATCCACGCCCGGGCGAACCCGACGAGGTCGGCGGCGTCGATCAGCTCGGAGGCGGCTCCCCCGACTCTCCCGACCCGGGCCCGCCCCGCCGCGACGTACTCCTCGACGATGGCGCCGAAGTAGTCGCCGGGGTAGTCGACGATCCCTTCGGAGTCGTCGAGGGACGAGATCGTGACGATCTCGGAGCCGTCGCCTTTCTGGACGCGTCGGTGCCGGGTGACCCGCCGTTTGTCGGGGACGTCGGCCAGGTACTCGACGTAGTGGAGGAGGGTCACGGTGTCGGGGTCGGCTCCGAGCCGCAGCACCTTGCCCCCGGCTGCGACGAACCGCTCGAGGGCCGAGCCGGGGCCGAAGTAGTCGTCCAACGGCGGGTCGGCCATGAGCTCTGCGGCGAGACGACCCCGGGCGCCGAAGCGGCCCTCCGGGTGGTCGCAGACGACGGTGCCGGGCGTGGTGCGGAACACCTCCGCCAGCACTCCGACGTCGGGATCGGCGGGCGTGGTGAGGTAGTCGAACGGCTCGGCGTCTTCCAGATGGGCCGCCCGCTCGCTCTCCGGCAGGCGGTTGACCCAGTCGTGGTCGTCGCGGGCGCCGAGCACCATCATCACCGTCCCTTCCGGCCCCACCGCCCGGTCGAGGGCGCGCACCACTCCTCCTGCCCCGTCCTCGGTGGGCCCGATCCGCCGCTGCGAGGCATGCACCATGAGCGCGTCACCTGCCTGGACGCCGAGCCGGCGCATGTCCTCTACGAGGCGGTCTACCCGGTTGGGGAGATAGGGCATGGGCTTCCTTCGCCTCCGCGGAACGGATCAGCCGGGCACCAGCCCCTCGAAGGGGTCGTCGGGGACGTCTCCGGCGGCGCGCACCGCCTCGGACGGGCGGGTGGCCCAGGCGGGGAACGGGAACTCGGCGACGAGCGGCACGGGCAGCTCGGGCTGGCTGACGAGCATGGTGCCGGGCTTGATGATCGTCGCCCGTTGCCGATGGACGCCGGGGAGGAACCCGTACTCCTCCCGGGATGCCTCCGCCGAATCGAGGCGGCCCACCACCCGGATCGACGAGTTGGCGATGATGCGCCGCTCCACCTCCGAAGCCGTCTGCTGGGCGCCGATGAGGACGATGCCGAGGCTGCGGCCGCGTTCGGCCACGTCCAACAGGATCTCCTTGATCGGGCTGGAGCCGTCGCGGGGGGCGTACTTGTTGAGCTCGTCGAGCACCACGAAAAGGAGGTCGTCGTCGCCGCGTCGGCCCTGGCGCTCCTTGAGCTCGAATGCCCGCCGCACCGTGACGCCGACCACGAACCGCTTGGCCCGGTCGTTGAGGTTGTGGAGGTCGACCACCGTGACCTGGTGGTCGTCGGTGGAGATCCGGTGCTTCTCGGGCTCGGTGAGGTTGCCCCGGATGAGCCGGTCGACGTGACGGACGGCCGAGTTGAGCCGGCGGACGAAGGCGTTGATGGTGCCCCGCCCGATCGCCGTCCCCGCCCACACCGGCCCGTCGTCCTCGGAGAGCACCTTCTGGGTGATCAGGTCGGCGAGCTGGCGGAAGGTGCGGACGGTGGTGCCTTCGATCGTCACCGAGCCGTCGTCGCGGGGTGTCGCCCGCTTCAGCTGGGCCATCACCGAGTACACCACCATGGTGTACTGGGCGCGGTCGTCCTCGGCGTCGGCGAAGAGGAACGGCAGCAACTCGTCCTGGCAGAACTCCGCCAGCGACCAACAGAAGCTGGTCACGTCCTGGCGGGAGTGGACGTCGGGGCGCAGGGTCTCGGAGTCGACCCGGGGCGGGGCGTAGAAGCCGACGGACTTGAAAGGGTCGGCGGGCAGGCCGAGGGCGCGGTAGCGGGCGACCTGCTCTTCGTCGATGGCGTTGTTGGGCCGGTCGAGATGGAGCAGGTCCTCGCCTTTGACGTTGAAGATCAGCGCCTTGGTGTTGACGGCGCCGGGGCCGAGCACGCCGCCGGTGAACAGCGAATGGAGGAGAAACGTGGCGTAGGTGGTCTTGGTCGCCACGCCCGACACGCCGGAGATGTTGACGTGGGCACCCCGCTCCCCGTTGAGGAATTCGAAGTTGATGTAGAGGGGCTCGTTCTCCCGGGTGAGGCCTACCGCGAGCCGCCGCTCCATGCGGTCGAAGAAGAGGGCCCGGTCGCGGGCGTCGCCTTCGGCTCGGGCCACCGGCTGGCCCGGCCGGGGCGGCACGAAGACCTCCGGCTCGAACCGGGTGGCGGTGACTTTGGCCGCCTCCGACACCTCGGCGGGGAGGACTCCGTCGGAGATCAAGAAGACGTCGGAGTCGAAGCGGGCGCCTTCGTGGCGGGCGCGCACCTGCGAGACCATGCCGTAGACGCGGACGGGCTCACCGGTGGGCAGGATCCTCTCCAGGGCCACGACGTCGTCGAGCTGGAGGTACTCGCCCGGCGCCACCGCCACCCAGAACTCGAGCGGGGTGGCGTCTTCGGTTCCTATCACCCGTCCGACCATTTCGCCCATGGGCCGAGCGTAACCGAGGCGTGTGACACCGGGGTCGCCTCCCCGACCGCCCGCCGGCTTTGCCATGCTGGGCGGCAGTGAGCATGGTGGGTCCATGAGCATGGTGGTGTTCCCGTACAAGGCCGACGACCCCGATGTCGCCGTGGCCAACCTGGCCACGGCCGCCTCCCACCCACGGGTGAGCCGGGTCGTGGCGGTGGGCGCCGCCTCCACACCCCTCCTGGATCGCGTCGCCGACGGGGCCGCCGAGGTGGCGCGGCGAGCCGACGCTGCGGTCGAGGTCGTCGTGCAGGACCGCATCGGGGACCGCCGCCCGGGCAAAGGCGACGGGATGCTCACCGGCATGCGCCTCTTCCTCGCCTCCGACGAGGAGCGCGTCCACTTCTACGACGCCGACATCACCAACTTCGATGCCTCCTGGATCGACGGCGCCGAGGGCGCCCTGGACGCCGGGTACCCGGTCGTCCGCCACTTCTTCCCCCGAGCCTCCACCGACGCCATGATCACCTGGATGGTGACCCGCCCCCTCTTCGCCATCGGCCATCCCCGAAGCGCCCTGTGGCGAATCCGCCAGCCGCTGGGCGGAGAGCTCGCCCTCACCCGGCCGGTGGCCGAGGAGCTGATGGCCTCGGAGTTCGTGACCCGCCGATCCGACTGGGGAATAGACACCGCCCTGACCTATGCGATGGCCGCCGGAGGACACGCCGTCTACGAGCACTACGTCGCCGGTGGCAAACAGCACGCCCTCTACGGGTCGCTCGCCGAGTTGGAGGAGATGCTCTGGGAGTGCTTCGAGGCGGCGGTCGAGACGACCCGACTGCCGTCGCCGCCTCCTTTCGAGCACGTCACCGAGCCCGAGGCCCCCGCCCCGCCAGCGATCGCCCACAAGGTGGGTTACGACGTGGAGTCGACGCTGCACCTCCTCGCCGCCGAGTGGACAGCAGACGAAGAGGAGGCGGCGGCTTCCCTCCCGCCGAGCATCGGCGAGCCTCTCCTCGCCAACCGCCGCCGGCCCACCTTCGCGTTCTGCGACGCCGACGCCTGGTACAGGGCCCTCACCTCCCTCCTCTCGCTCTACCGCCCCGAGCCGGCGTGGCGGCGAGTGCTGTTCCGCCTGTGGGTGGCGCGGGTCCTCGCTTACACCACGACAGACGCCCTGTGCGGCCACGGCGAGGCGATGCGCCGTTTGGAGACGACGGTGCAGTCCTATGCGGCCCGGTCAGGGGATCGAGAAGCAGGCGACTGAGGCCAGCGCCAGCATCACTCCGGCGAGCTGGGGCCCCGACAGCGACTCGTCGTACACGATCCTCGCCAGGGCGACCGTCACCGCCGGGTAGAGGGAGGCGACCACCGCCACCATCACCAGGTTGCCGACCCCGGCGGCGAGGAGGTAGCCGATGTTGCCGACGACGTCGAGGGCGCCCACCCCGATCACCGCTCCGGCGGTGGTGCCGGAAGGCGGCCTGATCCAGTCCCGTTTCCCGGCCACCGCCACCGACGCCAGCAGGGCGGTGGTGACGGCCCGGGAGGCGAGAAGCGGCCACAGGCCGGTCTCCCCGCTGGCCAGGGCGAGCAGCACGAAGTAGCCGCCGAACAGCGCTCCGGCCGCCACCCCGTAGCCGAGGCCGGCCGCCCGCCGCGCCAGCCCGTCGACGCGGGACACCAGGTAGATGGCGGGCATGGCGACGACCACGCCGATCCAGCCCGTGAGCCCGGGCGAGTCCCCGGCGAGGACCCCGAAGACGACGGGGACGACGGCGCCGACCACCGCCGCGGTCGGGGCGACCACCGCCGCCCGGCCCCGGGCGAGGCCGGTGTAGAGAAAGAACAGGCCGCCCAGGCCGAACAGCCCCGCCCCGACGCCCGCCCCCATGGCGGAGAGGGCGGGTGCGGCGGGGTCGAACGGCGCCCAGGCGGCCAGGAGGAGGAAACCGACCAGATGGCCCCACAGGAGGGTACGGCCGGCGTCCATGCGCCGGGTGGCCACTCCTCCCAGGAAGTCGCCGCTGCCGTAGCCGAGCGCCGAGACGGCAGCGAGGAGGATCCCTATGGCGTCACCTCACACGACACCCGGCTCGCCGGACGCCCGCAGCTCGCGGCGGATCTCCTCGGCGGCTGCCTCCAGCTCCTCGCGGTCGACGTGGGCGGCGGCGTTGGAGAAGTCCATGTCGTGGACGCCGTCGATGGGGACCACGTGCAGGTGGAGGTGGGGCACCTCGAGGCCGGCGATCATCAAGCCGACCTTCGTCGGGTTGAACGCCCTCTGCTGCGCCCGGCCGATGCGCTGGGCGACGGAGAACAGGTGGTCGCGCAGGTCGTCGGGGCAGTCGAGCCAGTGGTCGATCTCCTCGACGGGCACCACGAGCGTGTGGCCGCGTCGCAGCGGGTTGATCGACATGAAGGCGACACACTGGTCGTCCCTCCACACGAAGGTGCCGGGGATCTCCCCCTGGATGATGCGAGTGAAGATCGTCGCCATGGAGGCAGGGTACCTTTGCGCCGTGACGCCCGACGACGTGACCATCGAGCCCTGTCCCCTCTCCGACCCGGACGCCGCCGAGTTGATCGGGGAGCTCGACGAGCTGCTCGACTCGCTGTATCCCCCCGAGGACAACCACTTCACGCTGCTGCCCGACGAGGTGGACGGGACGAACGGGTTGTTCCTCGTCGCCCGTGACTCCGGCGGGCGGGCGCTCGGCTGCGGGGCGGTTCGCCTGCTCGGCGACGGCCGGGCCGAGATCAAGCGCATGTACGTGAGGCCCTCCGCCCGCGGCCGCGGGATCGGCAAGGCGATCCTCTCCCGCCTGGAGGCCGAGGCGGAGCTGCGGGGGGCCCGGGCGCTCGTCCTGGAGATGGGCGCCGACCAGCCCGAGGCTCGCCGGTTGTACGAGTCGTTCGGGTTCAGGCCGATTCCGTGCTGGGGCGAGTACCTGGCCACTCCCGCCAGCGTCTGCCTGGGAAAGGACCTCTGAAAGCCCTCAACGCAGGGGGACCAGCGCCAGCACCTGCTCGGTGGTCAGGACGTAGACCTCCCCCGAGCCGTCCACCCCGAAGGAGACGACCTGGCCCGGGACCCCGACGTCTCCGGTGTGGTCCGTCACTTCCCCGCTGCGGTCGGTGGAGCGGAGGAAGCCGCCGCAGAAGTCCGAGAACAGGAACCTCCCGTCGAGCTCGGGTATCGCCGCTCCCCGGTAGACCACCCCGCCCGTGATCGAGCACGCCCCGCCGTCGCCGCGGGCCACCTCGACGATCGGCATGGCGAAACCCGACGTGTCGCAGTCCGGCGACTCGTAGCAGTGGAGCCCCTCGGTGACGGGCCACCCGTAGTTGACGCCCTGCTCCGTGATCGGGGCGAGGTCGACCTCCTCGTAGCTGTTCTGGCCGACGTCGCCGATCCACACGTCCTCGCCGTCGATCCAGAACCGCCAGGGGTTGCGCAGGCCCATGTGCCACAGGACCGCCTCGCCCGTCTCGACGTCGATGCGGACGATGCCGCCGAGCAGCGTGTCGGGGTTCTGGCCGTTGCCGAAGGGGTCGCCGCCCCCGCCGCCGTCGCCCAGGCCGAGGTACAACGCCCCGTCCGGCCCGAACTGGATCATCCCGCCGTTGTGGTTCGAGGCCGGCTGGCCCACCTGCACCAGGATCCGCTCCGAGGAGGCGTCGGCGACGAGGTCGTCTCCCATGGCGTATTCGGCGACCACGGTGTCGCCGTCGCGGTCGGTGTAGTGGACGAAGAGGCGGCCGTCGTCTTCGGGATGGCGGGCCATGCCCAACAGCCCTCTCTCGCCGTCGACGGTGGTGCGGTCGCCGATGTCCAGGACGAGATCGCCGACTCTGCCGTCGAAGCGGTACACCCTCCCCGCCCGCTCGGCGAGCAGGGCGACATCGTCGCCCGGGCGGGCGGTGAGGACGATCGGGAAGTCGGCCTCGGCCACGGCTTCGTAGCCGAGCGCCCGGAGGGGCGCCTGCGTCGTGGTGGTCTCGGCGGTGGTGGTCTCGGTGGCGGTGGTGGACGGCGCTCCGGTGGCCGGCGTCGTGTCGGGGACAGAGGTCGGGGAGGAAGTGGCGGGGGCCGCCACGGAGGTAGCCGCGTCCGCCGGCGCGGTGGTCTCGACGACCGTCCCGTCGGAGCAGGCCGCCACCGTCACGGCGAGGGCGATCGCCGGCCACCAGCGCTTCATCACACCGCCACGCTAGGACCGCCCGGCCGCAACACGGCTCGCTACGCTGCCCGCCAGTGGCGTCTCACAAGAACGATCGCCGAGCGCTCCGTGCCTGGGCGATGTACGACTGGGCGAATTCCGCCTATGCGACGGTGATCGCCGGGGCGGTGCTTCCCGCCTACTTCGTGTCCACCGTCGTGCCCGGCGACACCTACCGGTTCCTGGGCCGGGAGTGGGCCGCAGACGGCCTGTGGGGCCTGGTGGCGGGCTCCGGCCCGCTGGTGATGTTCCTCCTCATCCCGGTGCTGGGGGCGGTCGCCGACTTCTCGGCCCAGAAGAAGCGGTTCCTGACGTTCTTCGCCCTGCTCGGTTCGGCCTTCACGATCCTGCTGTTCTTCGCCGCCCCCGGGCGGGTGGGGGCGACGATCGGGATCTTCCTGCTCGCCCAGATGGGCTTCGTGGCCGCCAACGTCTTCTACGACGGGTTCCTGCCCGACCTCACCACCGACGACACCATCGACCGCGAGTCGTCCCGCGGCTACGCCCTCGGCTACATCGGCGGCGGCCTGTACCTGCTGATCGGAGTGGTGTTGATTTTCCTCGAGCCGTTCGGCGCCGAGCTGACGACCCGGATCGTCCTGGCCGGAGCCGGGGTGTGGTGGATGGGATTCTCCCTGTGGGCGATCCCCCGGATCCCCGAGACCGGGGCCTCTCAGCCCATCCCGCAGCGGCTGGCGCACCTCTCCCCTGTCGTCGCCTACCTCCGCATCGGGTTCGGCCGCACGTGGCACACCGCCCGCCGGCTCACGCACTTCCCCCAGCTGCTGCTGTTCGTCGTCGCCTTCATCCTCTACAACGACGGCGTCCAGACGACCATCAACGTGTCGAGCGCCTACGCGGGAGGCACGCTGGGCCTCGACCTCACCGTGATCGTCGTCGCCTTCCTCGTGGTCCAGTTCATCGCCTACTTCGGGGCGCTGGCCTTCGGGCACCTCTCCTATCGGCTAGGCATCAAGCGGGCGCTGCTCCTGTCCCTAGTGATCTGGACGGGCGTTGCGGTGGCGGCGTTCTTCCTGCCGGCGGAGGCCCCGGTGCCGTTCCTCGGCCTGGCGGTGGTGATCGGGTTCGTCCTCGGAGGGGTCCAGGCCCTGTCGCGCAGCCTCTACGGGTCGATGATCCCCGAAGAGGCCTCGGCCGAGTTCTACGGCTTCTACTCGGTGTTCTCGAAGTTCTCGGCGATCTGGGGCCCGTTCCTGTTCGCGTTCATCGGGGCCGCCACCGGGTCGTCGCGCTATGCCATCCTCTCTCTGGTCGTGTTCTTCACCCTGGGGGCCCTGCTCCTGTGGCGGCTCGACATCGACGCCGCCCGGGCCTCCCGGTCCCGGTGGTCGTTCGAGGGTGACCAGGCAACCGTGCAGCCTCCGACCTAGGATTCGGACAGCGATGACCGACTCCGAAGAGTTCCCGGAGACAGAGGATCTCCCGGCGCCCGACACCGACACCGTTGAGTTGGAGGGCCGGGCCGAGCCGGGATACGACGCGCCCGGAGTCGACATCCCCTGGCGGCTCATCGCCGTCCTGGCGCTGATCGTGATCGTCGCCATCTTCGCCGTCCAGAACACTCAGCCGGTCGAGCTGCGCCTGTTCGCCTGGTCGTGGGAGCTCCCGCTGGTGCTGATCATCGTCTTCACCGCCGCCATCTCGGTGACCGCCGAAGCGATCCTCGGCGGCCTGATCCGACGGCGGCGTCGCCGCGGACGCCCCCAGGGCGGCGCCGGGATCTGATTTCGGCGCAGGCGCCCCTCACTAGCCTTGGTCGGGAACGTCCGACAGAAAGAGACTGACCCATGGGGCGGATATCCGAGCGACTGGCTTCGATCGCCGAATCGGCCACTATGGCCATCTCCACCCGCGCCGCCGAGATGCGCGCCGCCGGAGAGGACGTCATCAGCTTCGGTGCCGGCGAGCCCGACTTCCCCACTCCCGAGCACGTGGTGGCGGCCGCAGCCGAGGCGGTGAACGACCCGAAGAACCACCACTACACCGCCGCCGCCGGCCTGGCCGAGCTCCGGGAAGCGGTCGCCGCCGACGCCGGCCGCTACTCGGGCGTCGACGTGGCACCCAACCAGGTGGTGATCACCAACGGCGGCAAGCAGGCCGTCTACGCCGCCATGGCGGCGCTATTGGATCCCGGCGACGAGGCGCTGCTCCCCACCCCGTATTGGGTCACCTACCCCGAGGTGGTGCGGATGATGGGGGCGAGAGGCGTCGACGTCCCCACCACGATCGACCAGGGCTTCAAGGTGACGCCCGACCAGCTCGAGGAGTACCGCACCGACGCCACCAAGCTCCTCCTGTTCGTGTCGCCCTCCAACCCCACCGGGGCGGTCTACGACGCCGACGAGGTCATCGCCATCGGGCGGTGGGCGGCCGAGCACGGCATCTGGGTGCTCACCGACGAGATCTACCAGCGGCTCGTCTACGGTGACGCCCGGTTCGTGAGCATGCCCGGGTCGGTCCCCGAGCTGGAGGACCGCTGGGTGATCGTCAACGGGGTGGCCAAGTCGTACGCCATGACCGGCTGGAGGGTCGGCTGGCTGATCGGGCCGCCCGACATCGCCCAGGCCGCCATCCGCCTCCAGTCCCATCTCACCTCCAACGTCGCCAACGTCAGCCAGCGGGCCGCCCTCGCCGCCCTCACCGGGCCCCAGGAAGTGGTGGAGGAGATGCGCCAGGCGTTCGACCGGCGCCGCCGCAAGATGTTCGAGATCTTCTCCTCCATCGACGGGGTGCGCTGCCTGGAGCCAAAAGGCGCCTTCTACGTCTTCCCCGACCTGTCGGCGTTCCTCGGCGACCGGTTCGCCTCGACGCTCGACCTGGCGCAGTGGGTGCTGGAGGAGGCGGGAGTGGCCTTCGTCCCCGGTGAGGCGTTCGGCGCCCCCGGCTACGCCCGCTTCTCGTATGCCCTCTCCGACTCCGACCTGGAGCGGGGGATGGAGCGGCTGGCGAAGACCTTGAGCGCGATCTGAGCCGCCTCCGTCTGGGCCTTGCCTCGCTTGGCCTACACTCGTGCCCATGGTCGAACTCGGGCATGCCGCCAAGGCCATGGTGCTCGTGGAGCCCCGGCAGCTGGCCGCCACGAAGATCCCCTCCCAACCGGTCGAAGCCGGCGGTTGGCTTGCGGTCGAGGCGACGGCGATATCCGGCGCCGACGTGCAGGCCTGGCACGGGGAGCGCCGGGAGGTGCAGTACCCGCTGATCCCCGGCCACCAGGTGGTGGGCCGTATCGCCGTCAAGGACGACACCATCCCCTACGAAGTGGGCACCAGGGTGGTGCTGGAGCCGACGATCAAGTGCGGCCGCTGCAGCCGGTGCCGCCTCGGCCTGGCGACCTGCCAGTTCCGCAAGCCCTCCAACACCTACGGCCTCATCCCCTCTACCGAGCCTCCGGCTCTGTGGGGCGGCATGGCCGAGTACCTCTACATCGATCCCGCCGCCACCATCCACCCGGTGACCGACGATGTGCCGGCCGAGGTCGCCACCTCGGTCCATTCGCTCGCCACCGGTTACACGTGGGCGGTCGAGCTGCCGAACCTCAAGCCGGGCGAGCAGGTGCTGGTGCTGGGGCCGGGCCCGCGGGGCCTCGCCTGCCTGCTCGCCGCCAAGGCCGCCGGCGCGTCCTGGGTCGGGGTCACCGGCCTCTCCCACGACCGGGACCGTCTCGCTCTGGCCGAGAAGCTCGGCGCGGATGTCACCATCGACGTCGAGCGTCATCCCGATATCGCCGGGGTGGTCGCCGATTCCACCGGCCAGCGCCCCGACGTCGTCATCGACGTCACTTCCGACGACCCGGAGGCGGTCTTCCAGGCTTTCGACCTCGTCCGTTCCGGCGGCCGGGTGATCCTGGCCTCCACGAAGGGGAACCGGGCTCTCCACTTCTTCTCCGATGTGATCGTCAGCAAGCAGCTGACCGTCAAGGGCGCGGTCGGCGCCTCCACCGACAGCTACCGCTGGGCGACGCAGCGCCTGGCCACCGACGAGCGCGTCGACGACCTGGTTTCGCATCAGTTCCCGCTCGACGAGGCTCAGCGGGCCATGCAGGCCGCAGCCGGCCTGTTGGGCCACGACGAGCTGATCGCGGTGGCGGTCACCTTCTGAGGTCCGGGTGGGCGCGCCCGGGGCGTCGTCCCCCTCTCGGCTGGCGACCTGGTCGTGGATCGGTTACGACCTCGCCAACACGATCTTCGCCCTGGGAGTCATCGGGCTCTACTTCCCGTCCTGGCTGACCAGCCGCGGCCTGCCCGACTCCTCGCTCTCGCTGGTGGAAGCCACCGCCGGAGTGGTCGTGGTGTTCTTGGCCCCGTGGGTCGGCGCCCGCACCGACGCCTCCGGGCGGCGCGTCCCCGCCCTCACCGCCACGACCGGCATCGCCGTCGCCGCCACCGCCGCCCTGGGATGGGTCCCGGAGTGGCTGTCGCTGGTCTTGTTGGGGGTGGCGCTCGTGGCCTTCAACACCGGCTCCGTCGTCTACGACGCCCTCCTGCCGGTCGTCTCCACGCCGGCGACCCGCGGCCGCGTGTCGGGCCTCGGCGTGGGGGTGGGATACGTCGGGTCGTTCATCGGGCTGGGGATCGGCACGGTGGCCATCGAAGTCCTCGACCTCGGCTATCCCCCCACCTTCACTCTGCTGGCGGCAGGGGTGCTCGTCTTCGCCTGGCCGGCGTTCGTGTTCATCGCCGAGCCGTCGCGGCCGCCGCGTCCTGCCCCCCGCCTCGGCGAGGTGTTCGTCCGCCTGCTGCGGTCCTGGCGGCGGGCCGCCACCTTCCCGGGCATGGTCAGGTTCCTCGTCGGGCGGTTCCTCTACACCGACGCCATCAACACCCTCATCGGCGGGTTCCTCGCCATCTACGCCATCCAGGAGCTGGGCCTCGAGCCTGCCCAGACCACCGCCCTGTTGGCGGCTGCCATCGCCGCCGCCATCCCTGGCAGTTTCGTCGCCGGCTGGGCGGTGAGCCGGTTCGGGGCCTTGCGGGTCCTGCGGGCGACCCTGGTCGTGTGGGTCTTCGCCCTGGCGATCGGGGTCGTGGCGGGGACCGACGGGGTGTCGGCTCTGGCATGGGTGATCGGGCCGCTCGGAGGGGCCGCCCTGGGGGCGACGTGGACCTCCGACCGGGTGGTGATGACCGACATCAGCCCACCCGAGCATCTCGGGGAGATGTACGGCCTGTACGCCACGGTGGGCCGATTCGCCACGATCCTGGGGCCGCTGGTGTGGGCTCTGGTGGTCGACGTCCTCGACCTGCCCCGCACCGCCGCCCTGGGCACTCTCGGGGTCTTCGTCCTGGCCGGGTTCGTGGTGCTCGGCGGCTTGCGCCGCGCCGTCACAGCCGCGGACCGGGCGAGTGGGTGATCCGCTGCTCCACGGCGTAGGGGATCGGCAGGTCGACGAGGTCCGCCCGTCCCTCCACCAGCCGCTCGCCGATCGCGGCGAACCAGCTGTCGTTGGGGAAGCGCCACGGCCAGCGGCGCATCCCGAGCCGGGCGCCGAGGATCGCCCCGGCGATCGCCCCCAGAGGGCTGCCGCCCAGCTTCGCCGCCTCCTCGACGGCTCGGTCCGGGTCCGTGGAAGTGGGCGCCACCGACACGAGGACCGTCGCCACCTGCCCGACCGGGTCGTCGCCCAGCGCCTCGGAGAGCTCGGGCAGTGACGCCCCGAGCAGCCCGCTCGTCTGCCGGATACGGGAGACCACGTCGTCGAGGCGGTCCAGTTGGGCGTAGAGCAGCCCATCGGCTTCGATCTCCTTGCGCGCCCGGACGGCGATCTCCCACACGCCCAGGAGGAGGTCGCGGCCGTTCTGGACGAAGCACGATCCCGCCACGGCGCCTGCCACCGCCGTCGCCACCACCGCCGACGGCGCGTCGAGGTGGGTGACCCTGGTCGAGGCGAGCACCGCCTCTACCAGCGCTTCGGGGTCGCGGCGATACCACACCCCGAGCGGCACGGCCCGCACGGCCGGGTCGAGGCCCGTCTCGGAGGCCAGCACGGGGTCGTCGCTTCCGAGCGCCTCCACCCATCGGCGTAGCTGCGGGGACAGGCCGCGCAGAACCGACGGCTGGTGGTCGTCGCCGGCCAGCTCGGCCAGTTCTGCCACGAGCAGGTCGCGATCCACCGAGCCGTGGCGGAACAGGTGGTAAGCCACGACGACCGCTTGTTGGGCACTCGACGAGTACCCGAGCTCGGACGCCCCTCCCGCCGTGTCGCCGGCGGCCAGGCCCAGCATCGACCCGGCGCCTTCGCCTACGGGCAGAGAGAAACGAGCTCCGCCCTCTTCGTCCATAGGTTCCGCAGAGTAACCGAGTAGGCGGACGCCTCAAGGGCCCACCGACCCTAGGCTTGCGCCGTCGTGGCACGCCTCATGCTCGTCGCCAACCCCGCCGCCTCCCAGTTCACGGGCGGGGATCACCGCCGCATCCTGCAGATGCTGAGCCGGAGCCACCTCGTCGAGTCGGTGTGGCCCTCTTCGGCGGCCGATGCCCGCACCATCGCCGCCGATGCCGTGACCGCCGGCTTCGACGGAGTGGTGGCGATGGGCGGAGACGGGATCGTCCACCAGGTCGCCCAGTCGCTCGTCGGCACCGAGGTCTTCCTGGCGGTGCTGCCGGCGGGCACGACCAACGTCTTCGCCCGCCAGGCGGGCCTGCCGGCCCGGCCGGTGAGGGCGGCGCGCCTCCTCACCGACGAGGTCCCGGTGAGAGCGTGGCCGGTGGTCTCGGTGGAGGCGACGATGGAGGACGGCGCCCGGGTCGTCCGGCACGCGGTGTTCGCCGCCGGCGTGGGACTCGACGCCGACGTCGTCGCCGCAGCCGAGACCGAGCCGTACCGGAAGTACTGGTTCGGCGGGCTCCACTACGCCCGCACCGCTCTCCGCCTCTACTGGTCGGATCTCCGCAAGCGCCGGCCGACGCTGGAGGTCGTGGACGGCGCCCGGTCCGCCCGCGGGATCGGGGTGATGACCCAGTTCCACTCCACTTTCACGTACTTCGGCCGCCTGCCCCTCCGCTTCTCGGCCGACCCTCCGGCCCCGATGACCGTTCTCACCGTCGAGCGGCTGCCGTCGAGACGGCTCCTCCCCCTGTTGTGGCACGTCGCCCGCTCCGCGCCGGGGAAGGTGCGCGGGGTCGAGGTGTGGGAGGGCTGCGAGGTGTTCACCGTCGACGCCGACCCCCCGGCACGGGTGGAGCTCGACGGCGAGATGATCGGCCGGCTCCGATCCGCCCGCTTCGAGTACCGTCCCGACGCTCTGTGGGTGGCGGCGCCGGCTACCGCCGGCTCAGCCGACGCCTAGGCGCCGCTCCAGCTCGGCGAGCGCCAGGTCGAGCTCGGTGGCGGCGGCGGTGGCGCCGGCCCGCCGCCTGAGGACGCCGCGGAGGCGCTTTCCCAGGTGCGTGTCGAGGAGACGGGCGATGGGCTCGATCAACTCCTCTCGGTGCTGGGCGAGCAGGCGACGGGTGGCGCGGCTGCGATACGACGACACCCACACCCCCACCCCGGCCCACACCGCCACCGACAGCAGCGTCACGACCACCGGCCACAGGAGGTCCCTTCCCGCCCGCAGGCTGTCGATTCCCCACACCACTGCTGCCACCGCCGCCACGAGCGCGACCCAGCGGACGGGGCGGGCCCAGCCCGGCGCCGGGACCGGCGCGGGGGTGCGGTATGCGCCCGAGGCCTCGTAGGCCACCTCGACGGCCTCGGCGACGCTGTCGGGCGTGACCTCCTGGCGGATCACCGCCGCCACTCCCCCGCCGGCCTGGCCGGCCACGGAGTCCACGAACCCGTCGAGCCGGGCCACTGCGCGTCGGCGGTCGCCCGAGGCGAGGAGGCGGGCTGCTTCGTCTCGGGCTTCGTTCCACGACGCCTCGAAGCCCGTGCCCCCGGAGAACTCGGGGAGAGAGGTGAGCGTCTTGGCCGCCTCCCGGAGGTCGGTGGCGAGCTTGCCGTAGACGACCTCTTTGACGTCGGCCTTGTCCTCGAGGACCGCCACCAGGTCGTCGATGCCGATCGGCGGCCCGACGTCGGGATCGGCGGCGACCGTGACGATGGTCGGCTCGGGGATGCCGTCGGCGACGAGGGTCTGACGGAGGTCGGACACGAGGTCGTCGACGGTGCCCGGGGCGAGCCGGTCGATCTGGTTCAGCACGAAGACGAACTGTCGGTGGTAGGCGGCGAGCGGCTGGAGGTAGCGGCTGTGGAGGACCCTGTCCTGGTACTTCTCCGGGTCGATCACCCACAGCACCAGGTCCACTCTCGGCAGCAGCGCCTCGACCGTGTGGCGGTGGTCGGCGACCACCGAGTCGGTGTCGGGAAGGTCCAGCAGGGCGAGCCACGGGTGGAGGTCCTGGCCTACCCGCTCCTCCACGCCCAGGTCGTCGAGCAGCCGGACCAGCCCCGGCTCGGGGTTCGCCGGTATCCACCCGAGCGGCTTGCCGGTGGTGGGCCGCATCCCACCCGAACGTGCCACCTCCTCTCCGGCCAGGGCGTTGATGAGGCTCGACTTGCCCGAACCGGTCCCGCCCGCCACGGCCGCCACCAGCGTGTCGCCCAGGTAGCCGGCCCGTTCGCGGACCTGGCGCACCGTGGTGGCGACCGGGTCGAGGACCGCCGGGTCGATCAGCTCGCGGGCGGCGGCGATCACCCGGTCGAAAGCGTCGACCGCCGCCAGCAGGTCAGAGCGCATGGAACTCCTCCGAGGAGACGGCGACGGCCTCTGCGGCCGCCCGGACGTCGTCGGCGAGCCGGGGCGGGTCGGAGGCGGCCTCGAGGACCCGGCGGTAGCGCCCCTTCTCCGCCGAGAACACCTGCCGGACGGCGTCGAGGAACGAGTCGCGGGCCGAGCCTGCCAGGGAGCGGGCGGCGGCCTGGCCGAGGACGTGCTCGAGGATGCCCTGTTGGGCGGCGGCGGCGCCGGCGGCCACCCCGAACTCGGCGCCGGTCAGGCCCCCCGTGGCGGAGAACACGGCGAGGATCGTCGCCACCGCGGCGGCGTTGACCCCGGTAGAGGCGACCCGGGCGGCCCGGAGGCGCCGGGGCCCTTCGGCCTCCACGAGAGCGGCGAGGCTCGCCAGCCACCGGTCGATCACTGCTTCGGTGTCGTCGGACACGTCGCCGCCGGCGGCGCGGAGGTCGGGGGTGAGGAGGGCTCGCCCGGCGTCGTCCACCTCCCACGCGGTCCCCACCGCCCGGGCCGCCCGCTCCAGCCTCACCGTGACGGCATCGGCGAGCTCGCGCCTGGCCTCCCTCTCGATGCGGCCCACCTCGGCCGCCGGCTGCCCGCTCAGCCGGTCGGCCACGTTCTTGAGCCACGATGCGGAGCCTTTGATCCAGCGGGCGACGTCTCCGGTGCCGACCCGCTCCGCCCATCGCTCGATGACCTCGGTCCGGATCAGGGACCCGCCGTCCAGCTCGGAGGTGAGCTCGTCGAATGCGTCTTCGTAGACCCGGTCGACGACCGCCTCGAGCCGGAGGCGCTCCTCGTGCTGGGCGAGCACGCCGGCCGCCACCGCCTCGGCCTCGTCGACGCAGTGTGCGACCGCCCGGGAGGTGATGTCGGACATCACGTCGACCCGTCGGCGGGCGATGTCGCGCAAGGCGTCGGTGAGCCGGCTCACCGCCTTGGCGGGAAGGGCCGCCGCCTCTCCCCTCACCCGCTGTTCCTGGACCGGGATGACGGCGGGATCCCCCGGCCCTGCCGCCAGCCCGTGGCGGCGCAGGAGGGCGGCGTAGTCGGAGACGGCGCCCGACGCCCTCCGGGAGAGACGGTTGAGGACGTAGAGGATCTCCGACCCGCGGCGGTCGATGCCACCGAGGACCTCCCACGGGACGGCATCCGCGTAGCGCTGGGCAGACGTCAAGAAGACCACCACGTCGGCGTGGTGGAGGATCTCGACGGTCATCGCCCGATGCTCGGCCACGTAGGAGTCGATGTCGGGCGTGTCGACGATCGTCAGGTCCTCGAGCAGCGGGTGGTCGTCGCCCACCACCTTGCATTCCACGCTCCCGATGCGGGAGTACCGCTCGGCGTGGCGGCGGTGACACCACACGACGGGTTGGCGGGTGGTCGGGCGCAGAGGCCCCGGCCGGCTCACCTCGCCCTCGGCGATCGAGTTGACGATCGTGGACTTGCCCGACCCGGTGGGGCCGGCCACGACGACCAGCAGCGGGGCGTCGGGCTCTCCCAGACGGGGGATGAGATACGACCGGAGGACGGTGACGAGCTGGTCGCGGCGGCGACGTCGCTCCTGCTGGCCGGCGGATGCCAGGTTGAACCCGGCCGCGGCCACTGCGTCCGCCAGCCGATCCAGGTCGGCCCGAAGACGAGCGGCGCGGGCGATCGGGGGTGGCATTCCCTCAATTGTGGCAGGAGCCGCCGCCTGCCCATCCCGGAGGGGTGGCCGGCCGTTCAGCCGGCATCCCGGATCACCGTGCGGAGGAGCCGGGACAGCTGCGTGACTTCCTGGGAGCTGAGGCCGTCGACCATCGAGGACTCCACGGCGTTGCAGCGTGGGAGGACGTCTTCGATCATCTGCTCGCCCGAAGAGGTGAGCCCGATCCGCACCCGGCGCCGGTCGGTGTCGAGCCGCCTGCTCTCGACGAGGCCCCGTCGGGCGAGGGTCCTGACCATCCCGGTGAGCGTCCCTTGCGCCAGCCCGCATTCGTCGGCCAGTGACGCCGCCTCCATCGGCCCCCATACCCACAGGACGAACAGGATCGTGAACCCGCCCCAGGTCAGGCCCACCTCGGCCAGCACCTCACGCTCGATGCGGTTTCGCACCGTGGTGGCCGCCCGGTAGATGTTGGCCACGACCAACAGCGCCGGGAAGTCGAGCTTCCGCCGCCCCATGCGGCGGCGGATGTCGGCTTCCGCTCTGCGTACGTCTTCTTCGTTGCTGCTCAGTCGAGTCGGCATGCGCGGAGCTTCGCCAACGATATCGGCCGCTGCATCCACCGCGGGCGACGCCCGATCAGCGCTTGCGCGCCCTCCACCCCTGCTCGGACGGGAACCGGCGCGCCCAGTCGCCGGTCACGAAGAAGTTCACCTCGTCGCCGCCCGAAGGCGCCTGCACCTCGAAGAAGTCCACGACCTCGAAGCCCGTGTCGCGCAGGAGGCGGAACCACCCCGACACGGGGAGGTTGAACTCGATGCCGCCGCCGTCCTGGCGCCAGTCGAGGCGGTGGAGCGGGAAGTAGTCGCGTTCGAGCCGCTCCCCGGCCGGGCCGACGTCGGGGCTGCATACGACCGACAGGGTCGAGTTGGACATGAAGACGAGCTCTCCGCTGGGGCGGAGCAGCCGGTGCGCCTCCGGTATCCACACGTGAGGGTCGCACCACGTGGCAGCCCCGTATTCGCTGATGGCGAAGTCGAAGGACTCGTCGGGGCACGGCACTTCCTCGGCGGAAGCCTCGACGAAGGTCACCTCTACACGGTGCTGCTCGGCGAGACGGCGGGCGGTCCGGAGCTGTTCGGCCGAGATGTCGACTCCCACCACCCGGGCTCCCCGGCGCGCCATCCACCCGGACACGTATCCGGTGCCACAGCCCAGTTCGATGGCGTCCATGCCGTTCATGTCGCCGGGAAGGAGCCGCAGGTCGGTCTCGGGCACGCCCCAGATGCCCCATCGGGGCTCGTCGACGGCCCAGTTGCGCTCACCGGCGGCGACCCAGTCGCTGGCCTGCTCGTCCCAGTAGGCGCGATTGAACCGTGCGTGCTCGGGAAGGCTCTCCATGGGTCAGATGATGCGCCCGGCGTGCTCGAAAACGGGCCGATTTTCGACGATCCGCTCCGGGCCGAGCCGCGACAGGTCCAAGAACGGCTCCTGGCCGATGATGCTCTCGGCTAGGTAGCGGCCGACCGCGTGGCACTGCTGGAATCCGTGACCGGAAAAGCCCGTCGCCTGGTAGAGGCCGGTGATGCCGGGCCACTCGCCGATGATGCCGTTGGCGTCGAGCGTGTTCTGCTCGTACAGCCCCGCCCACGACCGCACCACCTCGAGGCGGTCGAACGCGGGAATCGCCTCCACCAGCGCCGGCCAGATGATCTCGTAGAAGCGGGTCCGGTCGGCGGGTGTGAAGTCGAAGCCGACCGGGTCGTCGGGAAGTGACCAAGCGATGAAGAAGGTGTCGGGGTTCTCGGAGATGACGTACAGCCCCGACGGCAGGAAGAAGCTGGGCAGCATCTGCCCTCCGGCGACGTCGGAGCGGACGACGTACACCGTCCGCATCACCGGCTCCACCGGGATCTCCACCCCGGCGGTGGCGAGGAGCGAGGTGGACCAGGCGCCGCCGCACACCACCACCGTCGAGGCGGAGTGCACCGTGCCGTCGGCGAGGACCACTCCTCCGACCCGTTCCCCGCTCGTCGTGAGCGAGGCCACCTCTGCCTGCACGAACCGGGCGCCGCGGGCTTCCGCCGCCCGGCGGTAACCGCTGGTCACCGCGTTCGGGTCGACGGCGCCATCGTCGGAGCCGAAGGTGCCCCCCACGAACCGATCCGAGGCCAGCACCGGCCACCGCTCGGTGACGGCATGCATGTCCAGCCACTCGACGTTGCAGCCGAGGGATCGCTGGAGCTCCAGGCCCTGGCGGGCGGCCTCCTGGCTGTCCTCGTCGACGAAGAAGAGGTTCCCCTGCTTCTTCATCCCCACGTCGGGACGAAAGTCGCCGACCGCCATCTCGTCGCCGAACCGCTCCAGCACCTCCATGGCGTAGCGGGAGATGAGGACGTTCTCCTCCAGGTTGAACTGGATGCGGACGTTGCCGTCGGAGAGGAGGGTCGAGGCCCTGGCCAGCGACAGGTCGCGGTCGTAGACGGTCACCTGGAGCGAGGGGTCGCGCTGGACCAGGTGGTAGGCGGTGGAGGCGCCCATGCAGCCGGCGCCGACGATGACGATGTCGCTACTCATGTGGGATGCCGCTTCTCCTGGGGTCTGTCCGCTCGATTCCACTCGCCAGGCCCGGACGTGACAAACCGGGAGAGGGAACCGGAGCGGCGGTCCGGGCGTCTGTAGGGCCAACAGGTGCCCTACAGAGCCCGGTTATCATTCTGTGCGCAGGGGGAATCAGCCGGGCGCGCCTCCGCGTCCGGCCTTTACCTGAACGCCAGTCGACCGTGATCCCGCTTTGCCGCCCAGACAACGCCGTAACGCCCAAAAGAACATCCCACTGCTGAGCGTTCTCGGCCTCTTGGCGCTGGTCGGCCTGGTCTATGGCATCGTCCGCTGGACCAGCCAGGGGCGGGTGCTCGGCTCCGTCACGGTCCTCGACGTCGAGCTGGGGGGCACGACGCCGGAAGAGGCGACCGCGCTCCTGCTCGACCTCGAGGCGCGTCTCGCCGCCGAGGCGATTCCCGTGAGGGTGCTGGGCCAGTCGGCCGCCATCGTGCCCGCCGAAGCCGGCTTCGACCTGGACGAGGAGTCGATCGTCCGCCGCGCCATGGCCGTGGGCAGGACGGACAACCCGCTCACCAACTTCTTCTGGTGGATCGGCCACATCGGCCGCACCACCGAGCTGGGCCCCGAAGGCTCGCTGGACCCCGATGCCCTCGAGACCGTGCTCGAGGCCCTCGACGTCGGCATCATCGGCGAGCCTCCCTTCCCCGGTTCCATCCGGGTCGTGGACGGCGAGCTGGTCGCCGAGCCGCCCCGCCCTGGCCGGCGGATCGACCGGGACCAGGCACGCCAGCTGCTGACCACGGCCAGCCTGGTGCTGGAGAAGAGGGAAGTCGAGCTGCCCGTGCTCGACGAGCAGCCCGTCTTCACCGAAGCCGACCTGGAGGAGGCCCTGGACGACGCCGAGGCCATGCTCTCGGCTCCGATCGTCCTCACCGCCGACAACGGGACCGAGCTGACCTTCGGGGTCGACGATTTGAAAGAGGCGTTCGTCGCCGACGTCCGCGAAGACCCGCCTTCCATCGATCTCGGCTTCGACCCCGAGGTGATCGAGACCAAGCTCGAGCCGATCCGCTCGGAGTTCGAGTCCGAGCCGGTGAACGCCCGGTTCGAGATCAACGGCTACGACGTCGAGATCGTGCCGGGCCGCAGCGGCACCCGGCTCGACGCCGAGGAGACGGCGGCGGCTCTCGAGCAGGCGGCCCGCACCGCCAGCCGGCGCGCCGAGCTGCCGCTCCAGGAAGGCGCCCCGCCCGAGGTCACCACGGAGGACCTCGAGGCACTGAACATCAAGCACCTCGTCTCCCGGTTCACGACCTACTACGACTGCTGCTCGCCGCGGGTGACCAACATCCACCTCATCGCCGACGAGGTCGACGGGGCGATCGTGCGCCCCGGAGAGGTCTTCTCGCTGAACCAGCACGTCGGGCAGCGCACGGAGCAAGAGGGCTACCTGCCGGACGGGACGATCGTCGGCGGCGAGATCGTGGACACGGTGGGAGGCGGCGTGTCCCAGTTCGCCACCACCCTCTACAACGCCGTCTTCTGGGGCGGCTACGAGGACGTCGAGCACAAGCCCCACTCGTTCTACTTCAGCCGCTACCCGGAGGGCATCGAGGCGACGATCTCGTGGCCGTCGCCCGACCTGAAGTTCCGCAACGACTCGGACGCCGGGATCCTCATCAAGACGTCGTACACCGACACCTCAGTGACGGTGTCGTTCTACGGCAACAACGACGGCCGGGTGCTCGTGGGCGAGCAGTCCGGCGGCCAGCTCCGGGTGGGTGTGGTTCGCGAGGGAGGGCCCAACGCCCGCAAGGTGCGGGGCGACCGCTCCGAGCGCTTCGACTTCCAGGAGCCGCCCGACCCGCTGTACCGGGGGAACCCGGAGCTGGGCATCAACGACACCCGCCAGGTGCAGGGCGCCCGGGAAGGATGGAGCGTGCGGGTGACCCGCACGATCACCGTGGGCGACGAGACCATCACCCAGGAGTGGCTGGTTCGCTATCTGCCCCAGCAGGCGATCATCGAGGTCCACCCCTGCAAGGTCCCGGGGGCGAGCCAGGCCTGCCCGACGACGACCACCACCACATCGACCACCACGACCACGGCTCCACCCGAGACGACGACCACGACCACCGCTCCGCCGGAGACGACCACGACGACCGCTCCCCCGGAGACGGCGCCGCCTGCCAC